>Ga0114919_10000153_pt1 | contig 45551 bp, 45 predicted proteins | sample BlataG_FD_88682 | JGI IMG/M metagenome (GOLD analysis project Ga0114919, IMG submission 88682) | Deep subsurface microbial communities from Black Sea to uncover new lineages of life (NeLLi) - Black_00105 metaG | ecosystem: Environmental > Aquatic > Marine > Oceanic > Sediment | place: Atlantic... | reverse complement strand
GTTGTTATCTTGTGCGGATAAAATTTCGGTCATATCAAAGAAAAAAAATGGGGAATATGTCGGTGGAACTATAGATAATTCTGGATTAGACGATGCAATAAAGGAGGATTTGACGCCAGATAAATATCCACTAGGAGAATATGAGTTTAAGAACTTTGAACAGTATGCGGATAACCATGAGCAGGGCACGATTATTTATTTTAAACAAACGAAAGAAAATATTAGAAATACAATTCCTTACTTAAAAAAACTCATCGCTCTATACTTTAGGTTTTCGCTAGTTGACAAGAGTTTTAATATCTTTATAAATGACGAACGGGTAACACTTGACGATCTGAAAGATTTATCAGAAGCAACTGAATTTTTGTGGAATATCAACAGCCTAATCGACCCTTATCTTGATACTTTATCTAAGCTCGCCAGTGAGCCAATAAATCTTACTCACGGCTTAAATGTAAATGGCTTTATTACGTCAGTAGAAAAGCCAAGATATTTAAAAATTTCCGGAACTGAAGAAAAAACAGGAATTGATCTCTTTGTAAATGGAAGGTTGAGAGAAAAAAACATTCTAAAGCATATGCCGGACTTCTCTACTAGGCACATAGCAAGTTATCTTTATGGTCAAATCCATTTTAATGATCTTGATAGTGATGAACATGATAGATTCACGACCAGTAGAGAAGCTATTGCACATGGTGACCCAAAGTACTTAGAATTGCTAACAGTTTTTAAAGAAGAATTGTTGGAAAGAATCAGTGATGAGTGGGATAAGTTGCGTTTGGCCCGAGGAAAAGACGGTGATGATGAAAATCCAAGAAAAACACCAAAGGAACGTAAGGCTCTTAGTTTATATAATCTTTCTGCAAACGATTACGCAGCCCCTGATGATAGCGATGTAACTAACTGGATTATAGAGTTGAAACCAGATGCAGAATTCAATATTCCAGCATATGTTGACTGTTTCTTGTCAGAAAATCTCATTCGAAAGTATATTAAGGAAAAACAAGTGCCACCAACTCGACCTGCAGAAGATGAAATAACTCAATGGAAACAACGTGAGCAAAATCGCAAATCGGAAGCAAATATTAGTTTTGATATTAGAGAACACAATGATGATTTAAGCTATTTAGGAATGGATCATTTGGCAAAAGTTGTTGAAGCCAATAGGCGTCAACAAAATACCGCTTCTCTCGTGCGAGATGCGGTTGAATATAAGCCAATGAGAAATGCAGTTGGACATACAGCACTATTAACAGAAGTTGCAAAGCAGAGATTGAGCCTTATCTATGAAAATATAAAAGGAAGAATTAAAACACTGCTTTTTGACAATTAATAACTAAAATCGCTCAGCTAATTGAGCGAATAGAATTAGAAGAATATGACTGATACGGTTTCCGAAAAGAAGCGATCCGAGATAATGAAGGCAAATAAGCCCAAAGGAAACAAATCCACCGAATTGAGGCTTATTGAGCTTTTTAGACAATTGAATATGAAAGGTTGGAGAAGGAACTATAAAATAGCTGGTGCAATACCGGATTTTGTTTTTCTAAAAAAGCGAATTGCTATTTTCGCCGACGGTTGTTTTTGGCATGGACATAATTGTAGAAATCTAACACCAAAACAGAACTCAGAATACTGGCAAAAGAAAATTGAAAACAACAGAATTCGAGATAAACAGATTAATGAAAGATTAGAACGAAAAGGTTGGAAAGTCATTAGAATTTGGGAATGTGAAATTAAGGAAAAAAATAAAGAAAAATTAAAATTGCTTAAAAAAAGTTCAGTGGTTCATTAATAATTTTGTGCGTTGGTTCAAGTCCGTTGCGCTTGAACAAAAATTGCAGCAGAGTTCTTTAGTCTATGAACCCTTAGAACTCGGGAGTATTTCATGGTAAAGACCGATCTTACAGACGAAGAAAAAAAAACAATAATTGAGGCGTTGAACAGCAATACCGAACCGCCTCCAGAGCTGATGACAAAACTTTTTCCGGGGCTGGCCGAAAAATTCGATGTGGCGAAACTGGACAGAGCAAAGATCGTCACACTTGAATACGCGGGGAAGCGGAGCGAGGCCGCTATCCTGAACCAGTCGTCTCCGACGGATGCCGGTTCGCCGCTTCAGGTTGAAAGATGTTTTCAAGGTGGCAATTTGACGGGTGAAACTCAGCTTGATCTGTTTAAAAAAGCAAAGAGCGAAACGGATGATAACTGGCAGAACCTGATTGTGCAGGGGGACAACCTGCAATTTCTCAAGACGCGCTACCGGAATGCTGATCCGCTGATCAAGGACAGGGTTAAGGGGAAGGTGAAGCTGATTTATATCGATCCGCCGTTTGCGACGAAGAGTGATTTTAAAGGGTCAGGAGATGAAAAGAGTTATTCTGATAAGGTTCAATCAGCTGAGTTTATTGAGGGTTTAAGAGAACGGTTGATTTTTATGAGGGAAATTTTGGCAGATGATGGGAGCATTTATGTGCACCTTGATCATAGATCAAACCATTATATTAAAGCTGTTCTTGATGAAGTGTTTGGTAAGGAAAAATTTATAAATGAATTAATATGGACTTATGCAAGAATGGCTTCTAAAGGACAAAAAAAATTTAATAATACTCATCAAACTATTTTTTGGTATAGACGGGGAAGAGAATATACATTTAATGTTGATGAAGTAAGAACAGAGTATGCTGAAACTAGCAAATCTCGGGCGGGTTATGTAAAAAAAGGTGTTGGAAGCGGTGTTTTTAAAGAAAGAACTTTATGCGAATTAAACCCTGCCGGAAAATTCCCAGATGATTGGTTTTCAATTCCCTTTGAACGTAATAATATATATCCAACCCAAAAACCCGAAATTCTAATAGAAAAAATTCTTTTGGCAGCTTCCAACCCTAATGATCTCATCATAGACGTTTTTGCCGGTTCCGGTACCACAGCCGCAGTCGCTGAAAAACTCGGTCGCCGCTGGATCGTATGCGATTTTGGCAAGCACGCTATCTACACCATGCAAAAGAGGATGCTCAGAATCGGCGAGTCAAAGGCTCTCCGTACGGATTCAAAGACAAATCGGAAATATGGCAAACCGCCAAAACCTTTCTGCGTGGTTTCCACGGGGGCCTATGATTTTTCCCGCATTATGAAGCTCAGGGACAACAAGGATGCCTATATTGATTTTGTGCTGGGGCTTTTTCAGAGCAGCAGGGATGAAAAGGATTTATCAGGCAAATACAGACTTGCCAATATTTTTGGTGAAAAGGATGGCGATCCGGTTGAGGTTTACCCTGTGTGGAATGACGAGTATTTAAAAAACATCAGGATTGATGAGAATTATCTCAAGGAAATTATTTTGCAGTCTCGCGGCAAACTAAAGGGCAGCTACTATATTATCACGCCGGAGACCTGCACCCTTATTGGCGATACAACCATGAAAAACAGTGCCGGTAATGATGTGCATTTTAAGATGCTTAAGTTTCCTTACAAAATACTGGAAGATGTGTCCCGCAATTTTCAGATACAGCAGCAGCCAAGCTCCCAGGAAAATGTTAACAACCTTATCAATTCCACAGGGTTTTATTTTAATGATGATGTTGAGATTGCGGTTGAGAGAATAAAACAAGGGTTGAAAATCACTCAGTTCGAGACAAAGATCATGGATAAACAAGGCGAGCGTTTAAAAGGACTTGACGGGCTTGCGATGCTGCTTGTGGATATCGATTATGACGGCAAAATTTTTGATATGGACAGGACTGTATTTGCCAAAGATGTTGGCGATGACGGCATGGTTAAATTAACCGGTTTGACGAAAAGCATCGCAGTTGTTGCCATTGACAAGCACGGTAATGAGAGCAAACCTTTTATCATCAAAAACAAGTAACACTATAAGGAGTTATTATGAAGTCATTTGAAAGCGTCTCATTGATGAAATATGAAAGTGACGCCATCAAGGCAGCCATCAAGGTGCTAAAAAGTGAATTCCCCGTTATTAAGGTTATTTTATTTGGATCTAAGGCACGCGGAGACCATGACGAGCATTCAGACATTGATTTGCTTGTGGTCGCTTCCAGGTTGCTGCATTGGAAAGAAGAGAAGGCCATTGTTGGGGCTTTATTCGATATCGGTATGGAATATAATGTTATTTTCAGTCCGTTGTTCACTTTTTCTGATGAGTGGGAGAATGGTATATTCACGGAGTTTCCTGTTTACCAGGAAATCTCACGAGATGGAGCTGTAGTGTTATGAGCCAACAAATTATTATCGATTATTGGGTAGAAAAGGCCGGGGAAGACCTTGCGTCAGCTCGTGACAATCTTAAATCTGGCAGGTATCAGAATGCAGTGAGGGATGCATATTTTGCCTGCTTTCATGCATTCTCTTCGGTGCTTTTAAATGAGGGAAAAACTTTTAAAAAACATAAAGAAGTACGCTCAATGCTCCACAGGGACTTCATCCGAGCCAAGAAAATCGATATCTCATGGGGAAAACACTATGATTGGCTTTTTGATAACCGACATAAGGCGGATTATCTGCCGTTGATTCAATTTGATGCTGATCAGGTCAAAGAGATTGTTGAGGAAAGCGAAGCATTCGTTAAAGAGATGGCAAGTCTGCTAAATAGGTTAAAATAAAATGGCGAAAAAAGCTAAGAGACAGAAAGCTATAAAAAGATTAAACTTGTCTGATCACACACTGGATATAAATATCCGGAAATGTAATTATAACAAGTTCAGTTTTTCTGAAATAGAGGAATATGTCAGCGAGCTCGTTGGATCGCGCGATTACCAGTACGATGCCATCAAACAGGTTATGATCTACCTCTGGGGCGGCGCATATAAGAGCATTACAGACCTTGGAAAAGAAAATTTCAACAATGTTAAGGAAAGGCCACAAATTCAACAGCGTTTCGGGACCGAAGAAAATTTTCTTCGCCAATTGCCTCTTCCTGACCGGCTTTCTGGCGTGGTGCATATGGCAACCGGCACGGGAAAATCTTATTTGATCTTTGCAATTGCCTATCTTTCCCTTGTCATGGGGTTTACAAAACGGGTGCTTGTGCTTGGACCGGCTTCAACCATTATCGAACAGGGCCTGCGTGACAAATTCAAGGACTTGATGAGCAGGAAAGCGTTTAGTGACAAACTTCCGGCAAAATACAGGGGAAAGGCAATCAATCTTCTGACGGATAATGACTCCATAGAAGACGACTCCATTGTCATTGAAAACATCAACGCAGTTTACACCTTTGGCTCAATCACCGATACCTTATTTAAAAATACTGACGAAGTCCTTGTGCTCGGGGATGAAATCCACCATGCCTATTCACATCTGAAATATGCAGACAATCGTCTTGTGCTTGACAAGGAAGAAGGACCGGAAGGAAAAAAGAGCGAAGCAAGGGACGAACGGCTATGGATGAAGTTTTTACGTGAAAATGCCAAAATAACCAGACACATCGGTTTTACCGGCACACCTTATAACCAAAACGAATATTTTGCAGATATCATTTTTAACTACTCTATCAAGGATGCAACCGAAGAAAAATATATCAAAAAGATCAATTCGATTATCCGTACCGAGACCGATGAAGGCGACGACCGGCTCACGATTGATCAGCGGTTTGAGATGGTGCTGAAAAATCATCTGGAAAACAAGGAAAGGTATGCGTATAAAACCCGTTCCGGCAAAAGGATTGTAAAACCGATAACAATTTTTATATGTCCGAATATAAAAAACGCTCAAAGAAGGTATGATGAGTTTGTCACGTTTCTGGCCGGATATGAGAAAAAGCATAATGGTGCGCAGGGAACGGATTCGGAGATCATAGACAGACTGCGCAAAAAGGTGATTTGCGTTGTAAGCAAAGTTTCTAAATCAGAATACAAACATGAGCTTGATAATATTGAAGAAACAGACCCGATAAAGATCGGCGGGAGCGTTGAGTTTGTTTTTGCGGTCAACAAACTTTCAGAAGGCTGGGATGTTGACAATGTCTTTCAGATCGTTCCTATGGAAGAGAGGGTTTTTAACTCCAAGCTTCTTATTTCACAGGTGCTCGGCAGGGGTATGCGCATACCTCGTGATGTTTCCAATGCGCACATCCAGCAAAACTATCCTGTTCTCACTGTTACAAATCACGACAAATTTGCCGATCACATCAAGGAGTTGGTTGACTCTGTTACTGAAAGCGATATGTACCTTAGCTCTTCACCTCTGACGGACAGGGAACGAGGAAGAGGCACACATAATTTTACCCTGTTTAACCTCAATTATATCCCTAACATACGTTTTGAAAAGGCTGACCGTGTAGATCAGGGGACTCCCGGTAAACTTATATTAACGCCGTTTGAGGAAAAACTTGGCGTTAAAGTCATAAGGACCAAAGACGAAAAGCGGTATGAGCTGGCAAGAAATTTTTATACAGTCGATCAGATTGTTTACGATATTTTTAACCGTTTCAAATATAGAACGTTTGAGGCATTGCATTTTGATTTTGGCAGCGTGGTTGTAGATGACCGTTATCCTGAAGAGAATGAAATCATGCAGGTTATTCTTGACGCCATGAAAGCGGCCGGGATCAATGGAGATAAGCTCTCGGAAGATAACAGAAAACAGATCGATAATTATTTTAACCAGTTCCTGCCAAGAGGAAAGAAAAAGCGGGTTTTTGAAAATATTTCAGGGGATTTGATCCCTGTTGACACCTCCGGGATGGACAGGTGCGGCATCCGTGTAAGCGAGCTTGAAAGGGACAGAACCGCATTCTTAAGCGAGGATTATGAAACCGAAGTCGGACAAGCAAACAAATTTGTACTGGAATATATTAACGAATTAAGAGGACGCCCGGAAGATAAGCAACAACTTTCCCTTTTTAAGCCCGAAGATTTTGTGGAGAGAAAAGATGAAATAATCCGGACATTTGTAAAAGGAGATACAAGACCACCCTATGTGGTAAATACATCAAAACTGAAAAATCCGCAAAATATCGTCCTGGTATCCCATACACCGGAAAAGGAGTTCGTTTTTCAATTGATAGACAATTCTGATTATATTGCTTCCTGGATAAAATCACCCGACAAAAATTTCTACAGCATTGATTATGAATACTGGAAAGGCGGGAAAGACAGAGTCAGACGAAGTTTTAATCCCGATTTTTTCATAAAGATCGATCTTGACGAGTACATCTCAAGGCTTGAGATCGAAGGGAAGCAAGATCGTCTTGAAGAATTAAAAAAGCTCCAGGATGAAGGAGTAGAAACCCTCATCAAGGTGGTGGAGATCAAATCTGATGAAGAGCAGGATGAAGCAACTCCGACAAAAGAAGACTATGCAAAGGCGCACTTTGAACGGGTAAACAAGAAATTGAGCGCATTGAATTTAGCAGATCTTGAAAGCAGATATAGGTCAGATGCGAAACAGCATTACTCCTTTGATTTACTCACTCCCCATCATTTCCCGGGCTGGATTGTAAATTTGAAAAAAGGAAGGCTTGGATGATTGGAGATCCGAGGATTTCCTGTTTACAATACCAGCTTTAATCTGTCGAGCTAAAGATTACAGCATCCCTATTGAAAGAAAATTAACAATGATTTGATTCCGTTTATTCGGGATAGGAGGTTTTATGAACACTCTTTCTCAGGTGGAAAAAATATCTCAAAAATATTCTGAATCTGCTGAAGAGTTCATTCGTGCAGGTGTAATAATGAATCTTAAAGAAAAAAAACGATTGCTTCAGATCGAACGTTTCGAAATTCTGGCCAGATACCAGACTTCCAGCGCAGAAGAATTAAATCAGAAAATCACAGAAGGCAAGGCACCGGAACATCCTGGGTGGGAGGATTTGATTGAGATTAAAAATATTGAAGAAGAAATCAAAGAGATAGAGAATGATATCAAAATATTATAAGCAAATCCAAAGAGAGGAGTTTCTTCGTCTGGTAAGAGAAAAAATGGTTGCAAAACAAATACATGGAAAAAAGCAAAGGTAGCACCAGTTGATTGAATGCAAATAAAAAAGATACAAAAGTAAAGGTTAGGGAAAAACAGCTCGATGAACAATTGCGCGCAATTGAGAAAATATTGCCTAATGTAAATGATATTGAACCAGAAATATTATCTGTAGTCCAAGGAACGGAATTTGCGAATCACGCCGAAAAATATGGAATAAAATTATGGGCCACAGAAAGAACGATTAACGACAGATGGTGTTACGGTTTGAGCCCTGACATCCCGTGGGTTTTTTCAAATAATTGCGATTCGGAGATATGGTTTCAATACTATGACAAATTGAAAAGTCTGATAAAAGGTTTCGTGAAACCCCATTACTGGGATTCAATTGACTATATGCGCCTTAGATTTTAGATGTAACAGCCCGTAAAGATTGGAAATATCGGCGATCACCGACAGAGTTAAGCCTGGAGGATAGCCAAGCAAAATCTACTGAATATCGATACCGTCTATGGGGCACAGATGCATCCGGATTCTGTGTCGAGGCAATTGTGGCCCCATACCCAGAGTATGGTTTATGGCGATGCGTAACAGCATTTCCAATGTCAGATTCCACTAAAAAGGCCTATTTTAAGAGGATCAAAAAATGAATAGACTCCCAAATGAAATAAAGAGGGATCTCAAGGAAGAAGCCAAGGAATGGGACAGGACGATTGCTGAAGAGAGTCCTGAACATGTTCAAAAAATGCTCGATCAAGCAGAGTCTTTTAAGATTCCACGGCCCGCCCGTTAGCCGGTTTCCATTCGTTTGGATCAAGAATTATCAATTTTTTTAAAGTAATTTTCCAGCCGGTCCATTCCCTGGGCGATGTTTTCCATAGAGGTTGCATATGAAAATCGAAGGTATCCTTCGCCGTTTTTTCCAAAATCGATGCCGGGTGCCACACCCACATGCGCCTTTTCCAGAATGTCGAAGGCAAGTTTATAAGAATTATTGGAGATATGTTTTGCATTTGCAAACACATAAAAAGCCCCTGTGGGCTCCACGGTAATCCCGAGACCCATCTCTTTAAGGCGGCGGATCATGAATTGCCTTCGTTCATTATAAATCCGTTTCATGCGCAAAATATCTTCCCCGGCCTCCTTAAAAGCGGCGATTCCGGCGACTTGAACCATGGCATTGGCAGAAATAAAAAAATTTTGTTGAAGCTTTTGTATGGGGCGAATGAAGTGTTTGGGTGCGATCATGTAACCGAGTCGCAACCCTGTCATTGCATAGAGCTTTGAAAACCCGTTGAAGACAAACGCCTTTTCCGTAAATTCCAGAATAGAGTGTTCTTTTCCCTCGTAAACCAGGCCATGATAGATTTCATCCGAGATAATATACGGTGAGTCCGGTTTTAAAGAAAGGGCCGCAATTGCCTCCATTCGCTCTTTGGAAAGCAGGTTTCCGGTTGGATTCGACGGAGAGTTGATCAATATTCCTTTTGTTTTCCGGGTGATCTTTTTTTCAATGGCTTCGGGTCGGTATTGAAAACCGTCTTCCTCGTACACGGGGATGAATACGGGCTCGCCCTGCACGAATTTTATAAAATTAGGATAGCAGGCATAATGGGGATCTGAGACAATGACCTGGTCTCCTTTTTCCAGAAGGGCGGAGAACATGACAAACATGGCCGGAGAAGTGCCTGATGATATTACGATCTGATCGGGATCCACCGACACGCCGTATGTTTTTAAATAATGTTCACTGATGGCTTCTCTGAGCTCTATCATACCCAGGCTGTGTGTATAATGGGTATGGCCGTTGTCCAGTGCCCTGCAGGCAGCATCCTTAATACATTGAGGGGTGTCAAAATCAGGCTCGCCAACTTCCAGGTGGATCACATGAACCCCCTGACGTTCCATTTCATGGGCCTTCTCCAGGACGTCCATTACGATGAAAGGGGTCATTTCTTTGGTTCGATGGGATATCATTTCTGTTCCTTAAACAACTTTGTTGAGAGGGTATTCTATAATGCCCTCAGCACCGTGTTTCAAAAGCTTTGGGATAAGGTCTCTGACAATACTGGTATCCACCACCGTTTCCACAGAAAACCAGTTTGAGTTGTAAAGCGGTGCAACCGTTGGCGCATTGAGACTGGGAAGCAAGGATACAACCTTTTCAAGGCGAGTGTCCGAAACATTCATTTTAAGGCCCACAAGCTTTTCAGCTACGAGCGCACCTTTGAGTAACAGAGCGATCTGTTCAAGTTTTTCTTTTTTTTCGGGATCCTTCCATGAATCGCGGTTGGCGATGAGCTGAGTACAGGTCTGCATAAATTCATGGATAATTTTCAGCCCGTGGGCCTTAATGGTGCTTTCCGTCTCAGTGACTTCCACGATGGCATCGGCAAGACCGGAAATGATTTTTGCTTCTGTGGCTCCCCAGGAAAATTCAACGGTGACATTAATGTTACGTTCAGAAAAATAATTTTTGGTATATTCAACCAGTTCGGTCGATATTTTTTTCCCCTCAAGATCCTCAAGTTTTTTAATGGGAGAATCCGGGGCAACCGCCAGTACCCATCGTGCAGGCCTGGCACTTGTTTTGGAGTAGACAAGATCGGTAATCACGTGGACATCAGATTTGTTTTCAGCGATCCAGTCTTTGCCCGTAAGTCCGGCATCCAGGGTGCCGTTTTCAACATGCCGGGACATTTCCTGAGCCCTGCACAGGGTGCATTCGATGGTATCATCATTTATTTCGGGGAAATAGCTTCTGCTGTTGACATTAATCTTCCATCCGGAACGCTTGAACAGGTCTATGGTTGCGTTTTGCAGGCTTCCCTTGGGAATCCCCAGTTTTAAAGGCGTTGTCATTTTTTATATACCTCCTCAGGATTAAATACCGGCTCTCCCATAATCTGGATTGCTCCATCTTCGACCTTTTTAAAAAAACAGCTTCTATAGCCCATGTGACAGGCCGCGCCCCCGACCTGTTCAACTTTCAGCAATACCGTATCATCATCACAATCGATCATGATTTCTTTTACAAGCTGCATATTTCCGGACGTTTTTCCTTTTATCCAGAGCGTTTGTCTGGTGCGGCTGTAATAAGTGACATTCCCGGTGGCAAGCGTTGCTTCCCAAGCGTCTTGATTCATAAACGCCAGCATTAAAACCTCACCGGTTTCATAATCCTGAACAATGGCCGGTATCAATCCGCCCATCTTTTTAAAATCGAGTGTAATCATAAAAATATATACCCCTTACAAAATTTTTATGGAAACCATTTTTGATAACCAGAAGATAACATAAAGTCAAATTCTTTTTTTGAATTATGGCCACGGAAAATAATAAATTTCCCCATCTTACTTGTCTTTTGGCTCGAATAAAAAATAGGGCGAAGGATTTTGACGGTTCACCTTACATTGACTTTCACAGCAGTCATTGGTATGGTACCCAGCTATGGAATCAGGAAATGTAGTTGAATATATCGACAGCAAGAAAATTATTTGTGCGGTTGTTCTTGAAGTCAAGAATCAGAGACTGAGACTTCTGACCGAAGCCAACCGGGAAGTCAACCTTTCGGCAAGTCGTCTGTCACATAAGTGCGAAATGCGTCTGGATCCCTCCATTTTAAGAAGTACCATGGTCCATACCTTAAAGGAGATAGCAAGCCGGCGGAACGCATTAATAAGTCACATAAATATCAAGGAATTATGGGAAGTTTTAAACACGGAACAAGAATGGATCGATCTGGACACAATGACCGGATTATGTTTCCCGGAAAGTCCGAGTTGCGATCACGAGTCTGCGGTTGTCAGGGCATTTTTTTCAAACAGACTTTATTTTAAATTTAACCATGATCGCTTTTTTCCCAATACGGAAGATCAGGTTGAACAAAAGATCGTTCAGGAAAGAGAAACAGCGCGCAGAAATCGGATGATCAAAGAGGGCGGAGAATGGCTTAAAAACGTCTTGAATAATACTCCCTCTTCCCCACCCGAAAACAAAACCCAAATTATAAACATCCTGAAATCATTTTATCTTTTCCAAAAGGAAAGCAAAACGTATAACCTTGGCAAAGCAATGCTTGCAAAGGCCGGCATCGATCCTGATGAAGGAATCTTTCAGGTTTCGGTTAAGCTGGGCGTTTTTGATAAAAACGAAAATACGGATCTTTATAAATATAATCTCTCAACGTCTTTTCCCGGCAATGTCATGGAAAGCGCAACAGAACTGGCCGATTCACAGCAGGAGTTTTCGGATAACCGCATGCGCAAAGATTTGACCGGGCTTTCGTTGATGACCATCGACGGCCAGGCAACTTTAGATTTCGATGATGCCATCAGTATAGAAGATCATGGTGATCATTATTGCCTCGGGATTCATATTATCGATGTGGGGCATTTTATTAAAAAAGGAGATCGTATCGATCAAGAGGCTTTGGTCCGTGGCAGCTCAATTTATATGCCCGATCAGAAAATACCGATGATTCCGGCCTGTCTTGCCGAAAATCTTTGCAGCCTGAAAGCCGGACAATTACGCCCGGCCATCAGCATTATGGTGAATTTAAGCAAATTCTGCGAAATCATCGACTATGAAATAATTCCGAGCCTGATTCGGGTAGAGCACCAGCTCACTTATTACGATGTTAATATCATTGCTCAAGACAGTAAGGAAATTATTATACTCCGTGATATCGCAGAACAATTCCGTCAGAACCGGATGGCTGCAGGAGCGGTTCAGATCACGTTGCCGGATATTAATGTATGGGTCGATGAGAATAATGAAGTTACCGTAAACAGAGTGAATAGGGAAAGTCCCGGAAGGATGCTGGTTTCGGAAATAATGATCATGGCAAACTGGCTCATGGCCAAATTCCTGGCCCAACATAACGCTCCGGCAATATACAGGTCTCAAACCGCGCCCCGTGAACGACTCTACAAGGGAACTGAAGGCTCTCTATTCCAAAACTGTATGCAGCGAAGGCTGTTAAGCCGTTTTGTGCTAAACCCGAAGCCTGAACATCATTCGGGATTGGGTCTGGATGCCTATGTTACCGCAACGTCACCCATCCGGAAATATTTTGATCTGGCCACTCAGCGGCAGATACGGGCGGTCCTCGGCCTGGAAGCGCCTTATACCATGAAAGAAATAGATCATATCATACAGGTGCTTGAAGAGCCGATGAGCTGTGTATCAAAGCTTCAATTCAACCGCCACCGGTACTGGCTCTTGAAATACCTTGAAAGACGAATCGGGCAAAAAGAAGAGGCCGTTGTGCTGTACAAAAAGAGAAACACCTGCCAGATACTCATATCCGAATACATGATAGAATGCGACCTGCCCTTATCCAGCGGTATAGATTTGAAGCCCGAGGACCTGATTCAGATAACCATACAGCATGCCAATGCAAGAAAAAACGTACTGTCTGTGTTTATGAGCTAAGGGCTCGCTTAAAAATTATTTGCTACAAAGACACTAAGCCACAAAGAACATTTTTTGGATCTGTCCATAAAAGCTCCGGGTTACCCGCTGGCAAGAATATACAAGGAATTTTAGGGCCCGCCAAGAAATACCTTCCCATTTTCAGGAGCGAACAACAGCACTATTTAAACTGATTTGCGAATACCTCACGTGACAGAAATTACCCGTCCTTCTGTTATTTTTTGAAGATCATCCGGCGAAAGCTTGAACATTGTATTGGAAGTTCCGGCAGCCGCCCAGATCTCCGGGTATTTGAGAAGATCTTCATCGATAAATGTCTCCAGGGGGTTTGAATGACCCAGAGGGGGAACACCACCGACGGCAAAACCGGTTTTTGCACGGACAAAATCAGGGTCCGCCATCTTTATGGGTTCGGAAAGGAGATTTCGGATTTTTTTTGTATTGACCCGATTTGCGCCGCTGGCAACAACCAGAATCGCTTTTTTAGTCTTTTTGCCCATAAAAACAAGAGATTTAACAATCTGTTCTACCCGACAGCCCAAAGAGTCGGCCGCGTCTTGAGCACTGCGGGTGGTTTCCTTCATATTCAGCACCCGACATTCAAGACCGTGAGCCTTGAGTGCCTTTTCTACTTTCCGGACGCTGGTATTTAAACTTTTGGGCATGGTTACTCCTCCACGATTTCAAACCGATTCTTATCAGGATTTTTCCTGACCCTATCCGAGTCAAAGATGCGTCCGTTCATAGCAATATAAACGCCGGGCGTCAATATTTGCACACCGGTGAAAAATGGAAGTTTTGGAGCAGCCAAATCAACCATACTCTCTTTTTCCACCGGAAGTAAGCGGGAAGCAAGAGAGGCAATGAACTTAAAACTTGCGAACAAAGATAATAAAGATCGGGCTAATGATAATCATGTGTGCCCAAAACCACCTCGATACCGGTCTTGTTCTCCAGCATTTTAGCTATTTCTTCGGCATCATTATAAGGGCAACCAGGTTTTGCATTCGCAAAACAAGAACTCAGGTATATCTTGTCCGGTTTCATTTCCGACATTTTCATGGCCATCCCCATGTTGGAGATCAAGGACCGGCCCGGGCATTCACATTTAACAAAGGCGATGACCTGGGAAGGCTCATCGAAATTGCCTTCTCCGAGCGCTGCAGCTTTGAGACAACGCCATTCTCCGGCACAACCGTAACCACTGTCCATGTAGGCGCCGCATCCTACGATAGCCACTTTTTTCATTTTATCCTCCTTTCTAATTCCTTATGACCTGTTCTTACCACGGCCCATACCGCCGCCACGACTCATACCGCCGCCGCCCATACCTCTTCCACCACGGCCCCTACCGCCGCCACCCATACCTCTTCCACCGCCCGTTCCCATGATGCGGTTGCCGCCTGTGCTGGCGGCTAGCCCGTTGTGATCCGTAACGTTCGCTGTTTTTGCGGGTGTCAGAATTCCGTTTTTGTAGTTATCCAGGGCTTCCGTTACGGTTCCCGTGTTTCCGAGAAACACTTGGATTCCGGCCGCATAAAGGGTATTTACGGCATTGGGCCCGCAATTACCGGTTATTACAGCTTTGGCCCCTTTGGAGGCTACGAATTGGGCCGATTGAATTCCGGCCCCACCCCCTAACATGCCGCTTTCATTATCAAATACCTCAAAACTCATATCGGATGTGTTGACGATTAAAAAATAAACACATCGACCAAACCGTGGGTCGATTTGTGAATTAAGATCCTTGCCGGACGAACTAATGGCTACTTTCATAACTTAGTTTCCTTTCATATATTAATTCTGCAATTGTTTTAATATGACCTAACCCGGACAAGCCGGAACAAAAAGGGATTGAATATTGACAATTGACTATTCAAGGAAGTCGCTTCGCTCTATCATTTTGATATTGAAAATTATAAGAACTGGACGAATCCCTTAAATATTCAATCTTCAATCGAAAATATTCAATTATTCACAATAAAGAAATTATACTGATTAAAAATGTTTGTCATAAAAATCACAAAATTTATAACTTAGGGCCTAATTTATACCGGTCGTTTTCCACAGCAACTCCCCGGTCCGGCGCAGTCGGCCTGGCCGGGAGACAATCCACAGCATGCGGTATCTCCGGGTCCGGGCATTCGGTTTTTATTCGGCCCGGACAGGGAAGAGTGAGCGGAAAGAAGTTTTTTCAGATTATGGCCGCCGCAGGTTTTGCATCTGGGCTTCTCATCCGGACCTGCAATGAGAAGTTCACTGGTTTCTCCGCAGTCCATACACAAAAAATCAAAAAGGGGCATGACTATTCTCCTTAGCTCCATTGTCGGTTAATATTCCAGTATTCCAATTGCGGACCCAAGCGCAGCAAAATTCTATGCGTTATGACCCGCGTGGATAATTTTCGATATTTTTCGCATAACTTTCAAAGTCGTTTTCCAGAATGAAATTTGAAATCATTTCACTCACCTTGTCAGCAGTATCTATACGATAAACACCTTTTTCATCACGACCTTCAACCTTCTTGGCATTCTCCACAATTGCTTGAAGAGAAGCGGGTGTCATTTCCACATTGACATTAACCGTAATGGTTTCTTTTGATTCACTCATTTGGTTCAACTACTCCTTTTAACAATAAAACTTCCCGGTTCGCAACCCATATGACCGGATATCACCGGGCATTTTGCCTTTAACAGAAAAAATATATTCTTTTTACAACTGCTCAACGTTTCGTAATTACCCTGTCCCTTGGCAATAATCAGATCGGCATGTGCAAAGCATTCCCTGAATTCTTTTGAACATTTTTCTAAAACAGTTCCGGGAATGTTCGAACCATTATCCATTACTGTGACAAGTTCGGTCATGCCGGTTTCCCGTGCGTCTGCCATTGTCGCATCATTTATGATCGGACCGCCCCTTACGACAAATGTTACCTTGTGCACAGGCAATTGTTCTATCAGTAAGCGATCGAAAACAATCTCTCCGCAATTGTCCCCCAAATAAAGGATGTTTTCCGCCGAATCTATTGAGTCACACAATATATCTATATTCCCGAACAATTGCGCTGACAGTGCCTGTTCAATCGTATCAGAGATAACAGATCGGTCCAATTGTGAGTTTACGCCGAAATCGATAATATTTCCGGCGATGGCCATTCGAATGGCGGTATCCATGGGATTGGAAGAACTTTGGATTCTTTGTTTCAGGTCCGGATAAAGTTTGAGGGCAAAATTGTTGAACCGATCTTTTATTTTTTTGTATGGATCATCGTGCCCGGAAAGTTCTCTGATTAATTTGTGGATATACTGACCCATCACCGGAGGGGACTGGTCCAGGTTCATTTTGCTTGCTGCGGCAAGAACACCGCGAAGCACCTGCTCATGAATTTTTTCATCGGAAGTCGCCAACCTTACCGCGTCAAGAGCCTGACGGATAAAACAGGGTATACAGTCATAACTTGTTTTCATAGCATTACTGCCGTCTCAGGGCGTCAATTATTGACAATGGAGTTCCTTTGGATCACAAAAACACTCGAAGAAATTTTTTAACAAAAAGTCGTTTTCTTGACTTTTTACCAAACCCTAGTTATGAGTATAAACTCAAAAACATTAAATTAAGTCCTATTATGCAGATGGTCAAGCTGTTTTTTATATTATTGGCCAACAACTTAACAATTTGAGGGATCGGGGAGTTTTTTTAATTCAACCGCTCCATGAATAATCAGCAACTGCATCGTACAAACTCATGCATAAGGGCTCGTAACCAAAGAACAGTGTATCAAAATTAAAATATAGGTTAGGTGAATAACATAATTTTATGTTTTTTCGGAACCGGCACTAAAATATAATGGTCATATGACCAAATAAATGCTTGACACATGAGATTGTGCTAATTATATTTTAATCAAATGCTCATTTCATAAAGGTAATTTTATTATGCCAAGGATTAAAAAGCCGAGATTTGTATCAAGATATCCAATGATTACCGCTTTCGTGCCGCGGGGTATGTTTCAAACCGGTGAGATTACGCTTTCAGTGGAAGGACTTGAAGCGATAAGATTGAGCGATTTCGAACATCTTGACCAGGAGACCGCCGCAAAAATAATGGAGGTATCTCGCCAGACATACGGCAGAATTTTATCTGAAGCCCGCGGAATTGTTTCAGAAGCGCTGGTGACCGGAAAGGCTCTCATAATTGAGGGGGGTTCCTATGAAATGCGCGGAAAACACAGAAAACGCCACAGAAGAGGCGGCAGGAAATTTTAAATTTAAGTCATTTGCAATACTGCGAAGGAGGTGAGTGTTATGCCAAAAAGAGATGGAACAGGTCCAAAGGGTAACGGCCGAATGACCGGAAGAGGTCGAGGGGCCTGTAACCCTGCCGGAGGGACTTTTAGCGATAATGAGCAGGGAGGACGGAACGCAGGCAGAGGATCGGGGCAGGACAGAGGCTCCGGCCGGAATTCAGGCCGCGGTTCCGGGAAAGGCCGTGGTAATAGGCGGTAACAGAATAAAGCCGGACCCAGAGGGTCCGGCTTTGATATAACTCCTGACACCTGGTTTTAAGAGTCTAAACGCACAAATTGTGGCCGTTCAAGGTATAGAAGATGAAGATAACCATAATATATGACAACACGGCGTGGGATAAGAATTTAAAATCTGACTGGGGATTTTCATGTTTGGTAGAAGTTTTTGGAAAAAATATACTCTTTGATACCGGCGCTAAAGCGGATATTCTCAATTATAATATGAAACAACTGAAAATTGATCCTATGCAGATTGACGAGGTTTTTATTTCTCATTCCCACTGGGATCATACCGGCGGGCTTTCCTGGTTGCTAAACTTAAATCCGGTGAAGGTTTATATCCCCTGTTCCTTCGCATTATCAGATGATAACGTAACTGCGATACGGGTTGTTGAAAAATGTAAACTGCATGATAACATATATTCCACAGGTGAATTAAAGAACATCGAGCATTCCCTGATAATAAAGGAACATACCGGTGTAACGGTGATTGCCGGATGTTCTCATCCGGGGGTGCGGGAAATTTTACACTCCGCATCAGAATTTGGGAAAGTTAGAACGCTTATTGGCGGGCTTCACGGATTCAATGAGTTTAATCTGATTGATACTCTGGAAAATATCTGCCCCGCTCATTGCACCCGGTTTATTCAGGACATCAAAGATCTTTATCCCGGCAAAACCATTGAAGGCGGCGCAGGTAAAGTAATTACAATCTGATGATGTCAAGTTGTTTTTAGTGAGTGCTTAGAACCAGAGGAGAGTTTGATTATGTTCAAGATCCATCCCATTGTTGTGGGAACCAAAATTTTTGACAAAAGCATGATGACGTATCAGTACGGCAACGGCCAGGAATATACCATCCATATCACCGGCGGATATCGACATTGTCATCCACACTCATCTGCATAACGACCACTGTGAAAACGATTCCTTAGTTCCTTTTTTTCAGGGTGTTTTTCAAAGGTCTGGCTTTATGTTTTGAAGTGCGTTAAGTATGGGTTTTATTTCAATCCGGTGTTCCGGCGGTATCATCAAAACGGTAATCTTTAGATTAGGGATCAAACCGGTATCCGGATTATCCAGGGTGTTTCTTTTGTAACTGCGGCGATTGTTTTTTGATGCCATGAATTTTAGAACATCGATCAGATTTCCCGAGAAACCCTGAGAATCGACATGCTCGATAAATTGCAAAAACAGATTGTTAACGCTTAAAATAAATGGATCAACTTCGGCATATCCTTGTTTCCGGCAATCTTTTTTTGAAACAAAGCACCGGCACCCGAAGGGCCTTACCGGATAAATCGGACACAGGTTGTCTTTTAAAAGCGGGCAGCACCCATCTGAATTTTCGTGTTTTTCTTCCGGAGGATCTTCCCCTTTCATGCAAAGATCCGCAAGTCTGTTTGTGGTAGTTTTCGGTTGAAAACGTCTTTTGGGTATTGTTCTCTCAATATTTTCAAACAGACTTGATTTTCCATATGAAATTATATGGGTTGCGATAAGATATCCTTCAAGGGTTGTCAGGGTCACGTTACGCGTGCAGCATCCGGCGCAATATTTTTTGCATGCTGTGAGCAGCCTGGCGAAAAACTCGTCATACACTCTGTAAATCTGATCTAAAACCGCCAGCTTTGAATTCAAATCCATTTATTTTTCCTTGCCAAACTCTTTTTCCAAACACCTTGACTTTGGTAAAATCAATAGGTAATTTTTTTATCAACATAATTTTAACGGGAGGATGCCATGAAAAGCAACGTCTATTTTATCGATTTAAGGGCCACAGCCAAGGAAAACCTTGTTGCAAAGCTTGCAAGGCTTTTGGATACCGCCGGTCTTTCCGAAACAATCAAAGAAAGGGATCTTGTTGCGGTCAAACTTCATTTTGGAGAGCAGGGAAATACCGCTTTTATCCGGCCTGTATTTATCCGAAAAATCGTGGAATCGATCAAACATACCGGCGGGGTTCCGTTTTTGACCGATGCCAATACGCTCTATGCCGGGACACGAAGCGACTCTCCCCATCATCTGTTAACCGCGATTCAAAACGGTTTTGCCTATGCTGTTGTGGATGCCCCTATTGTCATTGCCGACGGATTAAGAGGTAAAAGCGAAACAACGGTAACCGTTAATCAGAAGAATTTTAAAAAAGTGTACATCGGATCGGATATTATGGAGGCCGATGCGCTGATATCCGTCGCCCATTTCAAAGGACATGAACTCTCGGGTTTTGGCGGAGCTATAAAAAATGTGGGAATGGGATGCGCTTCCCGCCGGGGAAAGATGGCCCAGCATTCAACCGTGGCGCCCAAAGTTATAAAGAAAAAATGTATAGGATGCGGAGACTGTGTGGAACATTGTTCGCAGAACGCCCTTTCATTAAAAAAAGAAAAGGCGGTGCTGGACGCAAAAAAGTGTATCGGCTGCGGGGAATGTATTATTATTTGCCCCAACGAAGCTATACAGATCCAGTGGAATCAAGCCATACCTGTTTTTCTGGAAAATATGGTGGAATACACCATGGGTGTTTTAAAGAATAAGCCTGGCAAAACATTGTTTGTAAATTTCATTACCGATATATCCCCGGCATGTGACTGTTACGGTCATAACGATGCCCCTATCGTAAGGAACATCGGCATCGTTGCGTCCACCGACCCGGTTGCCATTGACCAGGCTTCCGTAGATCTTGTGAACCGGGAACAGGCGCTTCCGGAATCATGCCTTACAACGAACATGGAAAAAGGTGAGGATAAATTCATGGGTATTTATCCTAACGTAGACTGGACCATTCAACTCGATTATGCCCAACGCCTGGGGCTTGGGAGCCGAAGTTACGACCTAAAAAAAATATAGTACTTCAGCTATAGTTGACAAATTATCTATGCAGGGTTTGTTGCGGCTCGATATTCGAAAAGTCTTTATTTTTCATAAACGGCGCCTTGCCGGTGAGTTGTTTTACGGAATCACTAAAAAAATAGTTCATAATCGCGTTGAGCCGGGTCCGAAGAACAGAATAAGAATAATGCCGGGCGGCAACCTCATAATTATAAGTTACCATTTTTTCTCTTCGCTCCGGCGAGTCCATAATTTCTTTAACGCATTGGACGGTCTTTCTTGAGAGAAATCCGTCCATAACCGCAACATCAAAACCTTGAGGCTCAATATCCCTGACAAAGGTAGAATACCGATTGATCAACATCGGTTTTTTAAAGTAGATGGCCTCAAGAAAGGCATTGCCGAATCCTTCGTACAGGCTGGGATATGTGATAAAATCAGCGAAGGGATAAACATCCCAGAGAGAATACCTGGCTTGACCATTTCCATTGTTGCACCAGGGGTCAGCGATTTTGGTGGTTATTAGTCCAAGATTGATGTCATGCTCGCAGGCATATTCTTTCAACCATTCCACATATTCGAATCCTTCATCACCGGCTTCATGGGACACCACCAGTTTGTTTCGGGGATCTTTCAGTTCCTTGACCAATTCAATGGCGTGTTCAATGCCTTTACGTTGAATGATGCGGGTCGGCTGTAAAATCATCCGGTCATCCGGTTTTAAACCCATGGATTCCCGGAAAACACGGGCCGCTTCAATATCCATTACCGGGGGGTTTTCAAAGTCGGGAACATTGGGAATGATAATCGAAGAAATCCCCGTGCGAAGTGCCAATTGTTCCTGGGCTTCGGAATTTATCACCACATGTTGGATATTGTCCAACTTGGGAGGAAAGGCCATTCTAAGGTAATCGTTAACGGCATTTACTGAAAAACGGACCCTTTCCCAGTAAAAATCGTGATGGTGAGTAATGGTTGGAATCCGGGTCTCCGCTATAATTTCCGTCAATGCCAGTCCCAAGGGGACGTGCATCGGGATAGTGAGAACATTTTCGGCAATCAGAAGGTCTATGTTGAAATACTCGATGAATTCATGGAGCTGGACTTTAAGCAGTGATCTTAAATCGTGGATTGCTTGAGTAACCGGCGGTTTGCGGCCTTTTTTGCCCATAACCTGCGCGTTGATCCATTTATTTTGTTCATTTTGGAAATGCGCTATGGGAACAAGATAACTTTTGTCACTATCCCGATCCAGTTCTCCGCCAAACCAGAAACAGTTATGTCCATTTTTTTCAAAAACATCAGCCCACTTACTCGATTCCAGAGTGACGCCGTCTATTCCTGCAAAGCGGGTTGAAACAAATCCGATGTTCTTTATCATAGCGCGAAAGCTTTTAAAAATGAAACGGATCGGTTTATTTCATAATACATATGTTATCGAGTATTGGAAAAAGATATAAAATCTATTTTACAAATCAAATTTATTTTGCCTCTACTTCAATATATTCCTGAATGTCAATAAAAAAAATCAATATATGGTGCTATTTGACAAAAAAAAGCTGACGCAGTTGCTTAAAAAAATTATATTGTGCTGCGAAACCTCATCCACCGCTCCAGCAAATCTCCGATAACAATACATTCCAAGCCGAATGGGAGATATCCGGCATAACCTAAAAGCGGCATTTCAAAGATTTGAAACCCATGAACAAACGGGACGCTGTATTCCCATCTGGCCAAACTGTAATAGTTCCACATCTCCCAGAATCCTCCGCAAAAAAGAGCTGCGGCTGCGGACGTGATGATCAGGCTCCAATCTCCGTTGGTTATGCCCGACAGAATCGTGCATTCTCCGGTCAGGGCTTGGAGTGACACAATGACAAGCAGAGGAGATACCCATAGGAGAGGAAAAAGATAATTCGGCCAGACGCCGATGCCGGCCAGGCTTGCACCGGATATCAGTATGGCAGCTCCTGCCAACATTTTGGGGTAGGGGAACCTAAAGGGACGAAAGTCCCCCTGTCCCTGCTTGGTCCAGGAAGCACCGGCGATCCATTCCCGGGTTCCTAAAACCGCAGGAAGTACGGTTGAAAAAGAGAGGCTTGCATAGCAGAAATACTCCCAGGAACTATAATGGACTCCGGTGTAGCTCCAGTTCTGGACAAACCGGTTCAGGTATTCAAAGAACCACCAAAATGTGGCGCTTAAGGGAAAAAGCAGAAAAAAAAATCGGGTGCGGTCAATCATCATGCAGTGCCCGGTTCGTCTATGGCACAGGGCATTTATCACCAGGATGAAAGAAAACCACAACGGCGTAAATGTGTGAGGCTGATATGGGGCAAACCAGGAAAAACGTGTCCATGCCAATATCCATGAGACAGCACCGGTAATAATACCCAGCCATCCCCACCATGGGAAGGTATGAATGGTCGAAGGTCTGATTTTAATCTGACGGATCCATAAAATAGATTTAATGATAAAAGGAAAAACAACTGAAACGATGAAAAGGGCGTAAGCGGTGAAGGCAACCCATGAAAACGGTGCATGGCAAACATATCGGGTTTCAGGGGGAAACTTCAGATACCTTGAAATCGGTAAACCTGCCAGAATCACGCCCAGCATGGGCAACCCGAGCAACATTCCCGTCAGGATAATAAATTTCAAAACTACACTTCTCATAGATCGCCAGCTTGACAGTGATTAAAATCTTTACCGGAAAGATTTTTCTTGGTATTCTTTTTTTGTATCAATTTAATCCATTATAACAGGATTTGCTGATGATTTCTCTAATTTTTCACCTCTTTTGAACATGGAGACCTAAAATGGGCCGAACCATCCGAATCGGAGCGCTTATATCAGGAACCGGGACAAACCTGCAGGCCATTATCGATTCCTGTGAGTCGGGGAAGATAAACGGTAAAATAGTATTCGTGGGATCGGATACCCCCAATGCACGGGGTCTTGAAAAAGGGACCCGACTTGGAATTCCTGCGTTTGTGGTGAATTATGGATCCATTATTCGGGATTTCAAAAAAGATCCGGCAACGGTGGAGCCCCCGGACGATTTTGACTTTAACGAGCTGCTTTCAAAACAAAGTGTTTTTACCGCCCATGCTGACCCTGAAACGGTAAAGGCCTTTATAATCACAAGGGCTGTTGCAGAGGCAAAACTTATTGATGCGATGAAGCATTATCCGTTCGATCTTCTGGTATTGGCCGGTTATATGAGGAATTTATCGCCTTATTTTATCGACAGAGTAAATGCGGATTCAGATATTCCGCGTATCATGAATATCCACCCGGCACTGCTTCCGGCGTTTCCCGGTGTGGACGGATATGGGGACACATTCCGATATGGATGCAAAATTGGCGGGTGTACGGTACATTTTGTGGATTACGGTGAAGATTCGGGACCCATTATCGGCCAGAAGGCTTATGAGATACTCGAAGATGACACCATAGATTCCATCAGAGCAAAAGGCTTGAAGCTGGAGTGGGCACTTTATCCGGAATGTGTAAAGCTGTTTGCCCAGGGGCGCCTGAAAACTGTCCGCAGGTCCTATGAATTGAAAGACGGCAGGAAAGTGCAGAGAACCGTGGTGAAGATTTTGCCGTCACCGGAAGATTAATTTGTGCCATATGTGAAGACGTTAAGGCTCTTTTTTCATTTGGAAAGGTAAAAATTACAGTACTTTTACCATCAAAGGAATAGCAACAAAGGTACCCAGAGAACTGCCCAAGTTTGTAAAAACCACCACCAAAAGGATTCGCGTTATCTTGTTTTTCCAGAATCCCCTTATGGAGATGATGTCTTCCGGTAATTGCTCGAAATCCCTGACCTTGGGTTTTCGTGAAAAGGCTTCAACAAGCCCGGCAACCCATCCCGCGGCAATCATGGGATTCAAGGAAGTCAAAGGGGCGGCCAAAACCGACGAGAGAATCGTCAGGGGATGAGCCAAAGCAATGATGGCGCCAAGACCTGCCAGAATACCGTTCGCCATAACCCACCACGTTATCATATCCGTTCCGGCATTGGCACCGCCGCGATAAAAACCTAAGACAATTAGCACAAGTATGGCCATAGGGATAATCCATTTTAGAATTGCTGATAGTTTTCCTTTGGGCGGGATTTGCTCAAGAGACTCAAAATCAATCTCTTGGTCCCAGTATTTTTTAATACCGGGCACATGTCCTGCGCCCACAACCGCAACAATTTTATTGCCGGGAGCCGTCCGGATCTTGTGGGTCAGATACCGGTCTCTCTCATCAATCAGTATATCTTTCAATGCCGGAAGTGATTTCCCAACATCGGCAAGAAGCGTTTCAAGCACATCCTCCTGCTTCATTTTTTCTATGTCTTCCTCGCTAATTTCGTCGATTTTTCCCATGGATAAAACCAGTTGAAACAACAGTTTAATTTTATCCCACAGCCCCATGACACGCCAGGTTTTTGTCAGAGTGATACGGATGTTCCTGTCGGCAAGATGTATTCCTGCGCCAGCGGCCTCTCCGGCTTCAATGGCCCTTATCATTTCCTCTCCGGGTTTAATGTCGAATTTTTCTGCAATTCTTTTTTGAAAAGACGATAGGAGAAGATTTGAAAGAAGGAGGAACGATTTTTTCTCCTTGATCACTTTGATGATATCTTTGTCCAGCCATTTGTCTTTTTGACGGATGGACTGATACCTGGCTTCGCACAGTTCAACACAGACCGTGTCAGGTTTTTCCGACTCAATAACATCGGCTACCAGCCGGACACTCTGTTTTGATACGTGTGCAGTCCCCAAAAGTATGATCTCTTTATCTTCAAATACAAGTCGATGTATGTTATGGGGGTTGTTTATCATTTGAATTCGGTATATGTATCTTGGCCGGTTAATACCTGAATTTTTGCATAAACTCGGTTCAAATACGTAACGCAAATATTCTCATTAATTTTCGTGCAAAATTCAGGTAATAATTTTCCGATGCCGCTAACATAACTATTACATTGACCATGTCAATACAATCTAAAACTTGCATTAATTGTGAGGAACTCTATTTATGACACACCAAATTCAACCGGATACCGGCAGCCATCTGATTATAGAAGAGCCGTATTATCTTGGGACAGGGAATGAGATCAGAATGTTTGAAGCCGCTTTTGACGCCAGGCTTCCGGTTATGCTCAAAGGACCTACCGGGTGCGGCAAGACCAGATTTGTGGAATATATGTCGTATCATTTAAAGCGCCCCCTGATTACCGTTGCCTGCCATGAAGACCTGTTTGCGTCCGACCTTTTGGGGCGCTACCTTTTAAAAAAGGATGAGACCGTATGGGTTGACGGTCCGTTAACACGGGCCGTGCGTATGGGTGCCATCTGCTATCTGGACGAAATCGTTGAAGCTCGAAAGGACACAACGGTTGTCATACATCCATTAACAGACATGCGGCGAACCCTTTCCATTGACAAAAAAGGAGAGATGATTCACGCTCATCCGTATTTTATGATGGTGATATCGTATAATCCGGGATATCAATCGGTATTGAAAGATCTCAAACAGAGCACGCGTCAGCGATTTATATCATTAGAGTTCGACTATCCCGAATCCGAAAAAGAGGCCGAAATCGTCTCCCATGAAGGAAATATCGATATGAAATCCGCCTTAAAATTGGTATCTCTGGCGGGAAAAATAAGAAACATCAGAGAGCATGGTCTTACCGAAGGGGCCAGCACCCGGCTTTTAATTTATGCCGCTCAGATGATCGGACGGAACATCCCGGTTCACGATGCGTGCCGGTCCGCCATATGTCTTCCCTTAACCGATGATGCCAGGCTTCAGGAAACCTTGAACGATCTCATCGAAGATATCTTTTAGTTTTAAATCAGGATGTAATAATCCCCGCTTATGGTTTTTGGGAGGCGTTTTTCACTGATTTTCCCCTTGCTTTTTATCTGTCATTCGCTTAAACATCCTGCGGTTTAACTCAAAAAAGGGGGGACAAACATTTTTGTTAGTATCCGTTGAATATAAGAGTAAAGAAATGGAAAAATAATGAAACTACATCATATAGCTATGGTCTGCAGTTCCATTGAAAGGGCCGACAGATTTTATGAGGGGATCCTTGGGCTGAAAAAGATAAAATCCGGAACACTTAACAGGACGTTTGGGGGACAACTTTTTGATATATCTCAAGAATGTGAAATGATCCTTTATGGAAACAAGGACTTTAGGGTTGAGGTTTTTGTTACCGTCTCTGATCCTAAAATGAAGGCCCCTTATGCACACCTCTGCCTGGAAGTAAAAGACAGGAAATCCTTTGAAAAAAAGTGTGAGGAAGCGGGTTTAACGGTCAAACGTATTCCCAAGGGAGATTATCTGATTGTTTTCATCGAGGATTATGACGGAAATCTGTTTGAAATAAAGGAATCCATGGCAGAATAACCGGGTGAAAGTCTCTATCCCATGTCCTGGGCCTCCCCCCTGACGTTGCAAACCTACGCCCGTAAAAAAACCATTTCGATGACACCGTAGCACAAATGAGATGTCAGAAAAACCTTGTGGAAGAAACAATGCACAAAGAAGATCCACTCAAACAGCTCGCCATTGCCGATCCGGACTTAGCAAAGACAGTTACAGCCGCCTTGGATCAAAAAGGCTGTCCGGTTTCAGACCAGAACATTGCATTGCTGGTTAAAGAGACGTTGTGGGGGTTAGTCCGTGAGATTTCTTTCGGCCGAACCATAGCAATCGGTTATACGGATCTGATTGGGGAGGTTGATGTTAAAAAAATTTATCGCTACCGGGATCTGGTCCGCAGCTTTGGTCGCAAGGGTCCGACACTGGGGCGGATTATGGCCGAGCATCTTGTGCCGGTAATAAAATACGGGGACAATCTTTTTTTAAAGCGCTTTTTGCAAACCCTTGAAATTATGCTGAACAAGGGAACATATACCCTAAAAGATCCGCTTAAGGTTCTGTCGGAATTATTAAACGGGAACCACATTGAAGCCGCATCCGCAACCCTTGACCTTCTTGGCGATACCTTTTCCCAGGATATGTCTTATGTCCAGAGCCAGCATTTTGCTCATATCCTGCCCGGTGCCGTGCTTGTCTTTTCTCCTTCAAGGCGAGCCTGGCAGACAGAACAGCTTGGACGCGTTATAAAGGCTGATTTTCACCTGGCCGATTCCTTTCTGGACGGCCTTATAAAGGGACTGGATCTGCTTTCTAAAGAGGCTTTAAGCCGTTTTGTTTCAGTGGGGCTCGAAAAATTAAAACGCAACCCAAAACTTACAAAAAAATTTCTTTCACTGGAATCCAAACTCGGGATCGATACATTTACCGATATGCAGGTAACCATTCATATTTCCCGGGTCCGGCAGCAGTTAAACCGTTATATTATCGCCAGAACCGGTCTTGCAATTTCAGTGCGCCCGCTTTCTTCCCTCCCGGATTCATTAATAACGGATCCCAATAAAATTATTTTTGTCTGTTCAGACGGGAAGTTCATATACCTTCCTGATGAAATCAGCGTGTTCCCCCATAAAGCCGAAAACATAAACCTATATAAATGCCTTGCAAGACTTGAAGCAGGACACTATGAGTTTGGCACCTTCGATTTTGATCTTGAAAAAGCCATAGAAAAATGCCGGGACATTGCGGAATTAAAAGATTATGATTTGGAATTCGATTTAATCCAAAATTGGGAAGATCTATCTGATCTGGAACGTTTTTTCTCGTATTTTCCGGTCACGGAGCTGGCAGCGGATCTGTTCACAATCTTCGAACACGGCCGTATCAGATTTATGTTGCACCGTCAGTATCCGGGCCTTATCCGGCAGACCCTTCCCGTGCTTCAACGAGAAGCTGAACGTATGATTAAAAACCATAAACCGATTGAAATGGTCTTTCTTTTGTATCTGTGGATTGCTCTCGGCATTTCAGAAGAAGAACGTTTTGGTATGGACACTAAAACATATACTCACGCCAAAATGTTTAAAAATCTGTTTGAAACCACAATAACCAAGGATTCTACGGTCGAGTCCTGTGCAGAGCTTGTTGTCAAAATATACCCGGAAATGGAAAAGTATTTGAACAGAACGTTATATTTAAAAAAAGGTCTTAAAGAATTTTACAAACCCATGCAAACACCGTTTGGCCGCAGATTAAGGCCTGATCTTTTTTTCTCGGCATATCGGGAATATGAACGGTTGGCCGGGATCTTAAAGGTGACGCTCGAGGAAAAGGGGTTTAATATCTATAAATCGGATATTAAAAAACGCCTGATAGAAAATAACGGTATGGTTTCCCATCAGGACCTCAAAGAAATTATATGCTGTTGTCGGGATAGCCACGGGACTCATATATTACCGCAACAAAAATTTTCTGTAGACCTGTCCTGGCTTGATCTATCCAAGCTTTTAGGCACGGAGAGCATTGCGGTGCTTGAAAAAGAAGATTTTTCCGGCTCGGTTTCCTGGCACAAAGAATGGGACTGCAACTTGCAGGATTACCTGCATTCTCATGTGAGAGTACTCGACAAATCTTTGACCGAGAAAGAGAGCGACTTCTATAAGTTAACATTGAAACATCACAGAGGGCTGGTTAAAAGGATACGCTATGCCTTTGAACTGTTGAAGCCCGAGGGTCTTATAAGATTAAGACAATGGGTGGAAGGGGATGAGTTCGATTACCGGGCGCTGTTAGACTTTGCCATAGATAAAAAGGCGGGGAGAATTCCATCAGACAGGCTGTATATCAAACATATTAAACAGACCAGGGATGTTGCCGTACTCCTGCTTGTGGATCTTTCCCGTTCAACAGCAAACGCTGTTTTTGATTCACATGCGACCGTTTTAGATGTCGAGAAGGAAGCTATCGTACTTTTTTGTGAAGCGCTGGAAGTTGTAGGAGACGCCTTTGCCATCGCGGGTTTTTCCGGAACCGGCCGCTTGGGAGTAGATTACTTTCGCATAAAAGACCTTGATGAAAATATGGATGATACTGTCAAACGGCGTATTAATGCCATGGCGCCCCAACGGAGCACCCGGATGGGAGCCGCCATCCGCCATGCCATCAGTCAACTTGAAAAGGTGTCTTCAAAAGTCCGTTTATTGATCATTTTAGGTGACGGGTTTCCAAATGATGTTGATTATAAGCAAAATTATGCAATTGAAGATACACGAAAAGCCATATTCGAGGCGCGTTCGAAAAACATATATACTCATGCCATAACCGTTAATTTTGTCGGAGATCCCAAGCTGGATGATCTTTACGGAAACGTTCATCACAATATTATATCTGACGTTCGCGAACTCCCCGACAAACTTTTACGAATCTATGGAAGTCTGACCAGACATTAACCCTGAACCTTTACACCTTGAACAGTTACGATATTTGTTTCATTTCCAGAAAGTTGCTTTATTGACAATGCATTGATCAAGCATTAGTATTTGGGTTTACACTTGATATCCTCGTAAAAGTCTTTTACGAAGACATCATTTCAGCAAGGAATCCATATGAAACGAGTTCATAAAAAAGAAAAAGAACAGTTCAAAGAGCTTTTTAAGCAAGAAAATATTGATAATTTCGAAGACAGATTCAATATTCTGGAAGTTTTCCTGCAAACCGAACGTCATCTTACCATCTCCGAACTTGTTCAGCTTCTTAATGAAAACGGATATCAATTTACTTTTGATTTTGTCCGGGATACTTTGAAGCTTATGTGCCGTTTTGGTTTTGCCCAAAAAATGAGGTTCAATAATGGACAAGTACACTATGAACACAGACACTTGGGCCAACATCATGATCATATGATCTGTACAAAATGCAAAAACATATTTGAGTTTGAAAATGAAGAACTTGAAAACCTGCAGGTTCAGATTGCTGCGGCTTATAATTTTCACATGCTTCGTCACAAAATGGAAATCTACGGTATCTGTTCCAAATGCCTTAAAGATCGCGTACAACTCATGCCGCTTGTCAATGCCAAACAGGGTGAACGGTTTGAAATCAAAGATTTTATCGGAGGTGCGATGGCACGCATGCGTCTGTTATCCATGGGTTTGAGAATCGGAGACAAGATAGACATAGTTACTAACCTGGACAGTGGACAATTGGTGGTTGCCATAGATTACAACCGATACGCCCTTGGGCGTGGGCTGGCAAAGAAGATATTGGTTGAGCCTATTAAAAGCTAGTGTCCATCCATAAACGGGGAGATTTGTTCATGTTATTAAGCAATATAAAAGAAAACCAGACCGCAAGAATAGTTCATATAGGAGGTAACGGGGCTTTGCGTAGAAGGATACTTGAAATGGGGATCCTTAAAGGTTCCGAGATTTATGTTGAAAAATATGCGCCCCTGAAAGATCCTATCGAGTTGATTGTAAAAGGTTATCATGTATCACTTCGGGTTAAGGAAGCTGCACAAATTACTGTTGATAATGTGAAATAGAAGTATCCATTTTGCAAAAATATCGCATTCAGACAATCCATAATGCATCAAAAACGCCTTTCAATAGCCCTGGCGGGCAATCCTAATTCAGGCAAAACCACAATATTTAATAATATGACCGGCACTCGACAGAAGGTCGGAAACTGGCCGGGGGTAACTGTTGAAAAAAAAGAAGGCAATGTCAAAAAATTCGGATATGATTTAAAAATTATAGATCTTCCCGGAACCTACAGTTTAACGCCCTTTACCATAGAAGAGATTATTGCCCGTGACTTTGTTCTGGAAGAACGTCCGGATGTTGTGATCGATATCATCGACGCATCCAACCTGGAACGAAGCCTTTATCTGGCAACCCAGTTTAGAGAGATAGATTGCAAGGTGCTGTTCGCTCTAAACATGGCAGACGTCTCCCGATCACGGGGATTCAAAATTGATGGTAAAAAACTTTCTGAACTTCTGGATGTACCTGTGGTTTTTACCGTCGGAAATAAAAACCAGGGCATGGATACACTTCTGGAAAAAGCCATAGAACTGGCAGAATCGAGTTATGAAATTCCTCAAAAACGGAGAGTCAAATACAGCAAAGATATTGAAAATTCGATTTCCAGTCTAAAGTCCTTTCTCGAAAACTGGACGGAAGGGTCAATTCCTTACAGTAACCGATGGACAGCCATAAAGCTTTTGGAAGATGACAAAATCGTAAAGAAGCGTGTCCTCAACAAGGCCGGAGAAAACAGCCGGGAGATTCTACAACAAGCCCAGATACATCGGGACTTTCTCGTGGACCGTTTCGATGACGATCCGGAAATTGTAATGACGGGCGAGCGTTACGGATTTATCGCCGGAATCATCAAAGAAGTACTCACAACCTCTACAAAACAGCGTATCGATATTTCACGCAACATTGATCTGCTTCTTACCAACCGATTTCTGGGATTCCCGATCTTTATTTTTTTTATCTGGGCCATGTTCCAGCTAACGTTTTCGCTGGGAGCCTATCCCATGGAATGGATCGACATGGGGGTTAACTTTGTTTCAAAATCCTTGGCTCATGTTCTTCCGAATAATCTTTTTAAGGATTTCCTTTTGGATGGCGTCATCGCAGGGGTTGGGAGCGTTGCCATCTTTCTGCCGAATATTTTAATTCTTTTTTTCTGTATCGCAATTTTTGAAGATACAGGATACATGTCCAGAGCGGCCTTTCTGATGGACAAGATCATGCACCTTATCGGACTTCACGGCAAATCCTTCATCCCCATGTTGATGGGTTTTGGGTGCAATGTTCCGGCCATTATGGCATCCCGCACCCTTGAAAGTGAAAAAGACCGCACACTCACTATCCTTATCACCCCTTTTATGTCATGCTCGGCAAAACTGCCGGTCTATATTGTACTTGCGGGTGCATTCTTCGGTGCCAGGGCCGGGACCGTTATCTTCGGAATATACCTGGCGGGGATTATACTCTCCATTGTCACCGGCCGCCTTTTCCGATCCACCCTTTTAAGAGGCGCTGACGCACCGTTTGTCATGGAACTCCCGCCCTACAGAGCCCCTATGATAAAAAGCCTGCTGATTCATATGTGGGATCGAAGCAAGATCTTTTTAAAAAAGATGGGAGGCGTTATCCTCGCCGGTTCGGTTGTGGTATGGATACTGTCGGCATTTCCTCATAACATATCATATTCATTGGACTATAACTCAGAAATTGCAAAGATCAAGGCATCCTATAATGCCGAAATTGAAACTGCCCATAAATCCGACAAAAAGCTGCTCGCAAAAAAACGAGACGGTGATGTTGCAGAACTTATAAAATTAAAGAAGGCTGAAAAAGCTGAAAATTCTTTTATGGGCAGGATAGGGAAAGTGCTTGCACCCGTGTTTGCACCCATCGGTATCGACTGGCGCGGCAGTATAGCCCTTCTTACCGGTTTTGTTGCCAAAGAAATCGTTGTAAGTACCATGGGAATACTTTATGCTGCGGATGAAACAGACGATTCGGCAGCACTTAAAAACGCACTGTTATCTTCCGGCATGACACCTCTGGGAGCTCTTGCAATGATGGTTTTTGTACTTTTATATATGCCGTGTCTTGCAACGGTAGCTGCCATCAGACGTGAAACCGGTTCCTTTAAATGGATGATTTTCAGCGTTGTTTACAGTACATCCCTTGCGTGGAGTGTTGCTTTCTGTATCTATCAGGGGGGAACAATTCTGGCGGCTTAAGATTTTATAACCCGTTAGCTCAGGAAATAAGCCGGAACCTATTACATATGCCGCTTTTTAAACCAGCCTATATTGAAACTTCTAAAAAGGGATTGCTTTCGGAAAAGATTGAGAAAGCGTATGAGATTTTGAACTCCTGCACCCTTTGTCCCCGAAAATGCAAGGTAGATCGCCTATCCGGTGAAACCGGTATATGCAAAACCGGTGAAAAAGCATATGTTTCAAGCTTTAATTCTCACTTTGGAGAAGAGGCTCCTCTGGTGGGCACCCATGGATCCGGCACCATTTTTTTTACCCACTGCAATCTGTTGTGCATCTTCTGCCAGAATTACGACATAAGCCACCTGGGTCATGGTGAACAGATATCCAATGAAAAGCTCGCCGGTATAATGCTACATTTACAAAATGCAGGATGCCACAATATTAATTTCGTTACCCCATCCCATGTTGTGCCCCAGATCCTTTCCGCCGTAGAAATAGCGGTCGATAACGGTCTATCAGTGCCCCTGGTTTATAACACAGGCGGCTACGACCGTGTTGAAACCCTGAAACTGCTTGAAGGGGTATTTGATATCTATATGCCCGATTTCAAATTCTGGAATCCTGAAATTGCAAAGACCGTTTGCAACGCCGAAGATTATCCGGAAATGGCCCGAAAGGCGCTTGTTGAAATGCACCGGCAGGTCGGTGATCTTATGATCGATGAATCGGGTATTGCCAGGCGGGGACTTTTGGTACGGCACCTTGTTTTACCCCATGGACTTGCGGGAACACGCGAACTAATGAGATTTATTGCAAATAAAATTTCATCCAATACTTATGTAAATATAATGCCCCAGTACAGGCCCTGCGGCAGAGCCACAGAAATAAAGGAACTTTCTGAGCACCTTTCACAAAAGGATTATAAAACGGCCTTGCAGGCGGCAAGGGAAGAAGGGATTGAACGACTCGACAGCCGAAAACGCAGGTTTATGTTTCTGTAACCTGTATCTCCCGGATTTCGGATAAAAAATTCCATTGACTTTTTGCGCAAGGATAGCTCACTTGTTGGATCTAAAAACACAGGCTTGAAGAAATCGGCGACGGTGCAATCTTTAAAAATGAAACCCTGTGCATTGATGATAATGATTCTACTGTTGTTATTCAGCAGCGTAGCTTGGGCCGAACGATGGGCCGTTGCGGTTTCGGTGGCCAATGTACGGTCCGGACCCGGAGAACATACCGACATCTTATGGGAAGTCGAACAATACCATCCCCTGAATGTATTTAAAAAGTCCGGGAAATGGTATCATTTTCAAGATTTTGAAGGAGATGAAGGGTGGATTTATAAACCGCTTGTAAGTAAAATTCCAACAATTATTACAAAAAATGAAAAATGCAATATTCGATCCGGTCCGGGCACCGGTTTTTCGATAGTGTTCACGGTTGAAAAAGGAGTTCCGTTTAAGGTTATAAAACGCGAAGGAAGCTGGATTTACATTGAGCATGCTGACGGAGACAAGGGGTGGATCCATAAGTCTCTGGTCTGGTAACATGTTCGATTTATTGATAATTTAAAAGCACTATCGATAGGATAGTTTAATACAAAAGATAAAATAATGTTTACCGGTCAGAAATTTAAGCACAGAAAGTTAGTTGTGGGAGTCGGATCGGCTCTTGTGGATATACTTGCCCGTGAAAACGATGACTTTTTGCAGAAAACCGGTGCGATAAAGGGCGGGATGAAATATGTTGACAAAGAGTTCATAGATCTGACAATGTCACGAGCATCCAAAAAACCGACTATGGTTCCGGGGGGTTCTGCCTGCAACACGGTTATAGGTATAGGCAAACTCGGTGGACATGCCCGCTTTGTCGGCAAAAGAGGCAAAGGTAAAATAGGAGAGTTTTTTGAAACAAATTTAAGAAAAAACAATGTCGATTCCGTGCTTTTTACATCATCTTCATTCACTGGAAGAGTCCTTTCCATTATCACGCACGATGCACAGCGTTCCATGTTTACATTCCTTGGCGCATCTTCAGAAACACAACCCGAAGAAATCACAAAAAAATGCTTTGAAAATGCGGCAATTGTACATATCGAAGGGTATCTTCTTTTTAATGAGGATCTGATACTCGCAGCCCTAAATGCCGCGAAAGAGGCCGGAGCACTGGTATCTCTCGACCTTGCCAGTTTTACGGTTGTTGAGGAGTCCAAAGTTCTTCTTAAAAAAATTGTAAAAGATTTTGTTGATATTTTGCTTGCCAATGAGGATGAAGCACTGGCATTTACAGGATACTCGGATGAAATAAAAGCGGCCGGCTCTCTTTCGGAACACACGCTTATTTCAGCACTTAAGGTGGGAGAACGGGGAAGTTACATTGCCCATGCCGGCAAAATTATAAAGATTGAACCCATGGCACCTGACACTGCTGTTGATACTACAGGAGCCGGAGACCTATGGGCATCGGGTTTTCTGTTTGGACTGGTTAATGGCTATAGCCTTGAACAATGCGGTAACCTCGGATCAGCATGTGGTTATGAAGTGTGTCAGGTAGTAGGAGCAAACATCCCGGAACAAGGATGGCAGAGAATAAAAAAATATTGGAGGAATCATGGCAAAAAAAAGGGTGTCCCGATCCCGGAAAAGAGACCTGAATGAACCCGATGAGTTTATAAGCTTCTGGACAAAAGTATTTGGATGGATCTCTGAATATAAGCTGTTGTTTTCTAGTGCTTTGGGGGTTATGGTTGCTATTATTATCGTCATCATTGGGATGGTGTACTTTATAAAAAAATCCGAAGATAAAGCTTTTGCTTTGCTTCAGCAGGGAATCACCAACTACCAGACAGAATTGAAAAATAACACTCCGGAAAAAGCCTTTCTTGATGCGGGAAAGGATTTGCAGCGTGTTATGGATAAATATTCAAATAGAGCTGGAGGCAAACTGGCAGGTTTTATTTATGCCAATATATGTTACGCCGCAAAAGATTATGACAAGGCCATAGAGCTTTATAATAAATCGCTAATAAATTTTAATGACGAGCTGTTTATTAAAGATTTAATTTTAAACGGATTGGGCTACGCTTACAAAGCAAAAAAGGATTTTAAAACCGCAGCCGGGTATTTTGAAATCATTGCTTCAGCGCCGGATTATACCATCAAAGACGAGGCTCTTTTCAACTTGGGAGAGCTTTATGCCGCCATGGGCGATCGTGATAAGAGCATAACTGCCTTTAAGGAAATCCTATCTGATCATTCTGGCTCCATGTATATTGAGATTGTAAAGGAAAGAGTAACGGGGTAGGCGCATTTCAAAAAAAAATGACTAATCGGAACGCTTCCGATTAGTCATTAAGGAAGAAAACAGATGAAAAAATTATTAGGTTGAAAATTAGTTATGCAATTTGCTTGCCAAAACATGGCATTTTACCTGACAATTTCTTGATATATCTAATAATGGATAAATTCTAAAGTGTTAAGCTACAAAACATTTAAAATATACCTCTCTATTTTCTCGATTACAATTTCCTGTAAATCCTAAAAAGTTCATATTTTTGAACCCTCTTTATAGATAAGTCATGTAACCTATTAATCTAACAGGAAATAATCCCAAACCCTTATGGTTCAAATTTTTGAACCAGATTAGTGTCAAGCCATGTAACCTATTAGTCTAACAGGGAATAATCCAAACCCTTATGGTTCAAATTTTTAACCCCAAACCGTAAAGGGCTGTCAATCACAACACAGTTTGTTCAGTTTTAGTAAATATCCTGGTCGGTTAGCCAGAATTTCCGCAACATCTCAATATCACCATTTAATACACCAGAACTTATTGAGAAGTTACGAATTTCCGAGATGTAAAATTAGTGTTTTGAACCTGTATCCAATTTAAATTTCTTAATTTTCCAGTTAAGCCCGCTTTTACCAATGCCGAGTAGTTCTGCAGCCTGAGATTGAACGTTGTTTGTCAATTTCAACGCTCTAATAATCATTCTTTTCTCTATCATTGTAAGAACTTCATCTAATTTTGTGTTTGCAGGTATTCCTTCAATGTGCAACGTATTGTAAACATTTTCCTTAAATTCTTTGGGAAGATCTGATATCTTTATATTGCTGTTTTGACACATAACCATAGCCCGTTCAATAACATTTTCGAGTTCACGGACATTACCGGGCCAACTATAATCGTAAAATAGACGTTCCACTTCCTGATCGAGACCGGTTACAGGATCTGCGGATTTTCGTTCATCTCCATATTTATTTATAAAGTAGTCCACAAGCAGGAGAATATCCTCCTGACGCTCCCTTAAAAGGGGGAGGACCATATGGACCACATTTAATCGATAATAAAGGTCTTCTCTGAATCTTCCCTGTTCCATCTCTTCTTTGAGATTTTTGTTTGTTGCGGCAACAATACGAATATCGACCGAAATCGGTTTAACCCCCCCAACCCTTTCAAAAATCTTTTCCTGAAGCACCCGTAACAGTTTTACCTGGAGGCTTTGTGACAGTTCGCCGATTTCATCAAGAAACAGGGTCCCCCCGTCGGCCAGTTCGAAACGGCCTTTCTTCATGGCCACGGCGCCGGTGAACGCCCCTTTTTCATGGCCAAAAAGTTCGCTTTCAAGGAGGGTCTCGGCAAGTGCGCTGCAATTCACAGCAACAAAGGGCTTATCGCGACGCAGGCCGTTAAAATGAATCGATTTTGCTACCAGCTCCTTGCCGGTGCCGCTTTCACCTTCAATCAAAATAGTAGTCGTGGTCGGCGCGACTTTCCTTATGGTTTCAAAAAGATCATGCATCACCTTGCTTTTTCCGATGATGTTTCCGAAACTATATTGTAATTCCACAGCATTTCTTAGTTGCCGGTTCTCTTTGATCACCCGATACATAGAAATGGCCTTATTCACATAAAGAATCAACCTGTCGTTGTCGAAAGGTTTGAGGATATAACTGTAGGCGCCTTTCTGCATAGCCTCCACGGCCTTATCCACTGTACCGTGAGCCGTCATCATAATAACCGGAAGCTCTTCATCTTTGGTCTTGATTTTTTCCAAAAGTTCAATACCGTCCATGGAAGGCATTTTCATATCGGTAAGTACCAAGTCTACATCGGTATTTTTCAGTATTTCAAGGGCCTCAGGTCCGCTGTTGGCCGTAAAGGTTTCAAAACCTTCTTCTTCGAGAACCGCACCTAAGATCAGCGGATAATTTTTTTCATCATCTACAATCAGGACAGTCTCCATGACTATACTCCCAGCTCTACGGGTATTTTTACGGTTACTCTGGCACCGGATTGCGATTTGTTGTTAATCTGGACGCTTCCGCCGTGAGATTCGATAATATTTTTTACAATACCAAGCCCCAGCCCGGTCCCTTTTGACTTGGTTGTAAAAAAGGGATCCCATATTTTTTCCAAAATATCTTCTGCGATACCTTCCCCCTGATCTTCAAAAATTATTTCCACAGCATTATCATTTGAACAGATTTGCACATCAATTTTACCGCCTTGCGGCATTGCCTGCATGGCGTTGATCAAAATATTCAAAAATGCCTGATACAGCATATCAGAATCCGCTGTTATTTCCGGAAGGTTATTATCATAATGTTTATCAATCGTATATCCTTCCCCTTTAATCTGTGATGCCAGGAAGGTCATGTTTTTTTCAATAATATCTTCAAGTTTACACGGTACCAAGTTTGGGGTTCTGGGTTTCGCAAAATTCAAAAAGTCTGTTATGATATTATTTAATCGGGAAGATTCTTCAATGATTATGTTTGGAATGAGATTTGAAGGATCGTAGTCGGTCATCTTTTTCTTTAAAAGTTCGGAGGAACTCATTATAATACCCAACGGATTGCGAATTTCATGAGAAATTCCCGCCACCATTTCACCCAGGGAAGACAAATGTTCTGAGCGACTTAACTGTTCTTTCAGCCGTATCCTTTCCAAAGCGCGCTTTTCAATTATAGCCTCGCCTCTTTTGACGACAAACAAAAGCACTAAAAAAAGAGCACCCATAACCACAGTGCAGGTATTAATAATTCTTATCTGGAAGCTGAAAATCGCTTTATAATCTTCCGTTAAGTCCTGGACTATTTCAACAACACCAAGCACCGGACCGGAGATACTTGAAAGCGGCTGCTCTGCGCGTAGCGGTGCAAAAGTAATTAATTTGCTGTGTTGCGAAAATCCTAATAATATCTCGAACCAATTGCCCCTTTGAAAAAGTTTTGAAGTCGACTTGCCTGAAAGTGCATCCTGATAGCCTTTACCTCCGGCATCTTCCTTGCCGATTACCGATGGGTCGAAACTGTAAGAAATTGTATTAGTTATATCGTAGATGTTGACCATATCGATCTTGAAGCTGTGAAGGGTGCTTCTGACAACCTTGTCCATACGTTCAAACTGTTTTTTGTTACTGAGCTGAATCTTGCCAAATTTCAGTGCAACAGGAATTATGAACTGTAAAAAGACCTGATGGTTCAAATTTTCTATCAGAAGGTGAGCGTACTCCTCACTTTTTTTCTGTTGCATGGTCCTTGCCAGGTGCGTGTTGAGTAAAGAGAGGAGCAATGTTCCAATAAATATTACCGTAAGGCTTGTAAAGGTAAAGTATTTGACCAGTCTAAACGGCTTGACTTTTTCTTCTGATGAATGGGTATCCATAGGTAAGGGTATTTTTTTGGAACTCATATGTTTGATAAATTCGTAAAAACTTGAATTCATCACGTTTTAAGATTTAGGATTTAGGTAATTATGATATATGGTTTAACGGAGACTTAAAATTTAACACCTAAAACTTAAAACGTTCGTAAAAAGTCATTTTTTAACTTTTTACGAGACCATCATATATGGAAAATAATCATTAAAGTCAAGGTAATGCTTTATTTCCGTTAACACGATAACAAAGCACCCATCAGGCATAGGGGACCTGAACATGTGTTTTGATAGAATTGTTATATTGTATATATTTTGAGCTTTTCATATCATACTATATATAGTAACTTTATCAAGTAAACCACAAAATTAATTAATTAATTTAAATTTATCTATAATTATATATAAAAGTCCTTGAACTTAATCATAATTTAAGGTAATATTATTTTAAAATTCAGATTTATTATTAAATTTTACCTGTTGTCGATATTACAAATTTACTTATTATGATTTATTTTGTATAAGGGTTATTGAATGAAAGGGAATTCTGTAAAGAAAATTAGAGAGTCTTTACTGATGAGCAAGACCGAACTTGCCAGAAAGGCGAACGTATCTCCTATAACGATTGCACGCATAGAAAAAGGCATGCCGTGCCGACTGGAAACTCAACGAAAAATTATTCTGGCCCTTGGTTTCGACCTTTCTGACAAAAACAAAATATTCGGCGATGAATAGCATATCATGATTTTTGGAAAAAAAACTCATCTTATCGGCCTTGATATCGGTTCCAGAACTATAAAGATTGCTGAAGTAGTTGATAAAAAAACAAGTCAGATCTTTAAAAGTTTCCACACGATTAATATTGAACCGGGGTTAATAGAAGAAGGTGCGGTTAAAGATCCTGAAACTGTTTCTAAATTAATCCGTGAACTTTACAAGAAAGCAAAACTGAAAGAAAAGAATGTTGCCATCTCCATCGGGGGATACTCGGTAATTGTCAAAAAGATCAATGTTCAGAAGATGACGGAAGATGAGCTGCAGGAGACGATCCATTTTGAAGCGGAACAGTATATTCCGTTTGATATAAGCGATGTTAATCTAGATTTTCAAATATTAGGGGAAAGCGAACACAACCCAAATCAGATGAGTGTTCTTCTGGTTGCAGCCAAAAAGGAAATGATTAACGAATATATCAATCTGGTCCAGATGACCGGGCTTAACGTCTGTATAATAGATGTTGATGCGTTTGCTCTCCAAAATATCTTTGAATTTAGTTATGATCCGGGAGATGAAAATATTGCCCTTATTGATATTGGAGCCAGCAAGACATCATTGAATATCCTGAAAGATAATTCTTCTGTATTCATGCGCGATGTTTCGCTTGGATGCGGACAAATAAACGAAAAAATCGCTTCCCTTGTGGAGTGTTCTTTAGCGGAAGCCGAAGAGATTAAACACGGCGGACAATCAGAGATAATTTCCCCTGAAGATCTGAGCAGCATTATTTCATCAGCGGTAACCGACTGGTGCACTGAAATAAAACGCGCTCTTGATTTCTTTTACTCTACATTTCCTGAAGATCAAATAACAAAGATTATTCTTAGCGGCGGTGGCGCCAACATTAAGGAGTTCCGCCAACTTCTGGCTGTCGAAACATCAACCGACGTCGAAATTATAAATCCTTTTCAAAACTTTTCCATCGACAGTGACAGTTTTGATTCTTCTTATCTTAAGCAGATAGCTCCTCAGGCTGCAATATGTATGGGTCTTGCAATAAGAAAAATTGGTGACAAATGATACGAATCAATCTGCTACCTTATCGAGCGACACGTAAAAAAGAGAACATTCGCAAACAGATCAGTATATTTTTCTTTTCTTTTTTACTTGTTGTTGTCATCTTGCTTTTCTATAATATGAGGTTGCAAAAAAGAATCGATGTTTTAAATACAAAGATAGCAGAAAATAAAACAATGTTGGCCAAATTTGAAAACCAAGCAAAAGAAGTAGATAGAATAAAAAATGCCTTTAACAATTTAGAAAAGAAGACAAAAGTTATCGAGAATCTTGAGACAAAACGTAATGATGCCGTCTGTCTGCTGGACAACATGACAAAGGTGGTTGCTGAGCACACGTCAGTTTCCGGATCAGACTCATTGTCAGACAAGGATAACACGCCGGTTAAGCGATTATGGTTCACCAATTTTGAAGCAAAAGGAAACAATATCGGCATCAAAGGGATTGCCATGGATAATAAAACGGTAGCCGATTTTATGACCCGTTTAGAAAATTCAAAACTTTATAAAAATGTAGACCTGAAAACCCTTAAACAACAAAAAACAACGAAGTTAAATCTAAAAAACTTTGACATTACTTGCATTAAAATTTCTTTGAATAAAACGGAAAGTAAAAAATAAAAATTGCTCCGGATAGAGCAAAAAAACAATGAAAAAGATTGAAATTTCCAAATTCACGGGGTTTTTCTTAGAAAAAATCGATAAAATCGGAAAGCTTTCAAGACTTTACAGAGTTTTGATATGTTTTGGGATTTTGTTGATGCTTTTTGGACCCTTTTTCTATTTTTCTTATCAGCCTAAAGTTAACAAAATTGACGAATTAAAAACAGAACAAGAAACTCTGGAAACAAGAGTTGTCAGGGCAAAAGCAAAGGCGAGACAGCTTAAACATTTTCAGGACAAGCTGGAAAAGGCAGAAACGGAATTTAAAATGGCCGTGAAAAAACTTCCCGAAAAAAAAGAAATACCTTCTCTGCTGTCAAGCATTTCCCAATCCGGTCGGGATGCCGGCCTGGAATTTTTGTTATTTGAACCCAGAGGAGAACGCACCAAAGAATTTTATGCTGAAATTCCTGTATCCATAATATTTACGGGTAACTACCATAAAACCGCCCTTTTTTTCGACAAGGTTGCACGATTACATCGGATCGTCAATATAGACGATATTAAAATGATCGCAGCAAAAGAGGGCGGTGAGCTTAGAACATCATGCACTGCTGTGACTTATAGGTTTGTGGAAACGAAATCCAAATAGGCCTCGAAAAAAAGAAAATAAAAAGCAGCCATAGATCATGTATAACATAATTGTCATAACGCGCAGTTTCATCTTGCTTATCTGTTTCTTTTTCCTCCTGACAGGTTGTGATCAAAAAGCTGAGCCGCCCTCAAAAGCCAAAAAGATTACCCAAAAGATCATTATTCCCAAAAAGGAGGAATCAAAATCTCAACCGCCCCAAAAGACTGAGATCCCAAAACCTGGACCAATACAAGAAACCGCTGAGCCCATACCCAAAGTTGCACCTGACGTTTCAACGGTAAAGGCCGATGTGGCAAAAGAAAAACGGGTTGCTTCAGTATCCACGATAACTGAAAAAATTGAACCACCGAAAATAAGCGATTTATACAACCCCGAAGGAAAACTTGATCCATTTGCACCATTAATCAAAGAAAAACCTGTGAACTTACCGGTTAATCATAGAAAAACAGTTCGGCGTAAGCTACTCACCCCCCTTGAAAAACTCGATTTAAGCCAGCTTAAACTTGTTGCAATATTGTGCGCTCAAAGTGGAAACAGAGCTCTGGTTGAAGAGGATTCGGGAAAGGGGTATGTAATAAAGAAAGGTACGTACATCGGGACACACTCTGGTAAGGTAGCAAAAATATTATCGGACAGGATTATTGTTGAAGAAGAGGTAGAAGATATTTACGGCAAAATTTCTGTCCGTAAAAGAGAGATAAAATTAAAACCTCCTGGAGAAGAATAACATGAATGGTAAGGTCAGGAAATTTTCAAGGATTGGAGCTATTATCTTCTTTTTGGGAATGTTGATAACCGTTTTGTCTGGCTGTGCTTCAAACACCATGGCAGTTAAAGAGACAAAAAAGGATGCCGGCCAATCTTTTGAGCCCAAGCGTATCACCGACATAAGTACAAGCGAGGACTTACAATCGTCTGTAATATGGATTAGAGGGAACCGGCTGCTTACCTATACTTCGGTCAAACAACCTTTCCCTCTTGGCGTTTTACTTTATTTTCCTGAAACTGCTCTGGGCGACATCAATACTGACTATGTACCGGACAGTGACATTGTGAGTTCAACCAAAGCGTCTGAAGTAACAACCCAGGGACATACATCCCGGGTTGAAATCTTATTAAAAAAAGACGCTTCCTATGAAGTAGCCAGAGAAGATACGGGCCTTAAAATATCATTCAAAAAGGAATCCGGAGTTTCAGTTTCTACCGATACAAAATTAGAGATAAAAGAAAAATCGAGCGATGAATCGAAAAATGCCAAGGAACAGCCGGTCTTGTCTGAGCAGGAAAAATGGGGTGTGAAAACCACAGCCAATAAAACGGCTGAGCCTCAGATTAAAAAAGACACCCCTGCCTGGATTAACCGGATAGATTTTTCAAGTGAAGAAGGCGGCAAATCCACAATTATTATCGGGACCACAACGCCGATCAAATACCACTTAAAAAAGATCCATGATAAAAAGCTGCAGCTCAATCTTTATAACACAAGGCTTCCGAAATATCGCCAGCGCCCATTGGTTACCACGCGGTTTCAAAGCGCTGTTGATCGTATAACACCGCTTCAGACACCCGACATGAAAGACACCTCTCTGGTTACCATTGAATTGCGAGAATCCATACCCTATTTTGTGGAACAAACAGATGATCTTTTGCTGCTTCATTTCGAAGCTTCTTCAATATCTCCCAGACCTCTTGATAAAGCCAAACTTCCGTTATGGAAAAAGGTTATGGCCCAGCCGTCTTCGGATACAGGAGCAAAATTTGAAGTTCCTCAAGCAATATACCCAAAACCCCACGGTTTTGAATCAACTCGGTCCGTAGCAGAAGAAGCCGCTTTGGGTGCTGCCTATGATATTGAGCGCCAACAAACTATGGATACATACACCGGTATCAGGCAATCCCTGGATTTTTATCGGACCGAAACTAAAAAGAAGTATGTTGGGGAAAAGATCGCAGTCGATTTTTTTAGAACCAATATTAAAAACGTATTTCGCATTATACGGGAGATAAGCGGGGAAAACTTTGCCATCGACAAGGATGTAAGCGGAGAAGTTACGATGAGCCTTGAAAAACCCATACCGTGGGACCAGGTCCTTGCTCTGGTCCTGAAGATGAACAAGCTTGGTTTGGTATATGAAGAAGGCATAATACGTGTTGCCACACTTAAAACTCTGGCAAATGAAGAAGATGAAAGAAAAGCAAAGCTATCAGCAAAGCGAGAAGCCGAAAATCAGGAAGAGCTGATTACTGCATTTATGCGTGTCAGCTATGTAGATGCTATAGAGATCGGCAAGCATCTTGTGGAAGGCGGAGAGTTTGGCAATAATCAGGGAATTAGTAAATTCAACCCCACACGCGGCAAAGTCAGCATTGATACAACGAACAACATGATTGACATGTCGGACGTGGCGCGACCCATTAAACGAGCCAAGGAAATCGTTCAAAAACTCGACCGCGTAACCCCGCAGG
>Ga0114919_10000151_pt1 | contig 45685 bp, 52 predicted proteins | sample BlataG_FD_88682 | JGI IMG/M metagenome (GOLD analysis project Ga0114919, IMG submission 88682) | Deep subsurface microbial communities from Black Sea to uncover new lineages of life (NeLLi) - Black_00105 metaG | ecosystem: Environmental > Aquatic > Marine > Oceanic > Sediment | place: Atlantic... | reverse complement strand
CCTCCCCCCCTCCCCCCCCCCCCCCCCCCCCTTTCACTTACACAGGACGGTAACGGGCCCCCTTACGGCCTCCTCCAAGGCAAAATGGACCTAGATGAAATCCCCCCCAAAGAAGGTCAACTCCAACACCTCAAGGGTGGTCATCTCGCCATCATCCCCAATTCGACTGACTTTTTCATTGCCCTCTCAGATCACAAGGAATGGGGTTATGGCCACACAGTAGCTGGCATCATTGGAGATTGGCTGGCAGTAGAACTCATTGGTGCTCAGGATTATGATGAGATTAAACACGAGTCGTTTGGTACTGTTATGAGGATGATGAGGAACCCTGTGAGGTTCACTTTGGGCAAGGCGATTAATGTTAGAGATGTTGTTGAGTTATAGAGATGATGGGAGGGAGGAGGAAGAACCAGGTATTTATGTTTAGTCTACTATTTCAACCCAGTTAGTTTTATATGCATCTGGATGCCCAGTATGTATCACTGTTGTATATGCCAAATTTGTAGCAAAAGAAAAGACGTGTTTTGTTTGTGAGAAATAGTTGCAAAATAGTGTATATTTCAGAGAGAGACTATCTTGGTTCCAGATTGAGCACTAATACCTGGCAACATTATCAGAAAGCTCCAGAAAATGTGGTAAATGTTTAAATGATGTTTATTTTAAATTTCTGACTTTCAATAGATATTAAGTCGTTCATCATAGCACTATGAAATATAAAAGAACAATGTGAGAACCTAGATCACGTTTCAGTATCACATATTCAAGGGTTTAACCAATCTTCTATTATTTCAAACCATTTTTCTTGCAGTAGGGTTTTGCTTGTAGCCTCATTCGTCGCTACCATCCTTCTCATCGCTCCAGATTTCCAAGAACTCCAAAATGGACCCGAATATTTGTACAGACAGCTCTTCCTGGGCCATTCCATCGCTCAACCACTCCTCGACACCGCCACTCCCTCCTCTGCTCCTTCCACACCATCTCCCAGACCTGCCTTACCCACTCCTGCACTAATTTGGCTCTTACAACTACCAATCATCCTAATATTTCTCATAATAATATACAATATACTTCTACTGTCAAGAAGATCTTCATCTTCACATAAAAACCTTCCAGCTCCTTCTCCATCTTCATTACGTCCAACAGCAAAGCAAACTCTAGCAACAGTCTCAGACAAACAGAACAATTCATCCACACCCCTCTACACGGTAAAATCGTCATCATTTCAGCATCCAGACACAGCAATGACAACAAGATATAACAATAGTAGTAACAGTGCTAGCAGGTCGTCATTAAAACCTTCTCTACACACTCTTTCTACCAAGACACCCTCAAAAGCGGCAGCAAGACGACAAAGATTAGATACAGGAGGAGGAGGAGGAGGAAAGAGAGGACTCCACTCTCCATTAGGAATTGAACCCATGACATTACCCTTCACATCACCAGCAGCAGCAGTCCTATCGCCAGCTGAGCATTCAAAACAACTGAGCACTACTACCACCACTATTGGGTTGTCAGTGGGAGATGGTGGTAGTAGCAGCGACAATGTGACTATGACGATGATTGATGAGGCCATGTTCCTGTTGGCTCTAGAAGAAGATGGAGAAATAGGAGAGGGGGAGGTCCTGGTGAGGAGGAGTGCACTGAAGCAGCAGCGACGGCAGCAAGAGTCGCCCTGGGCTAGGAAGACTGCTGAGGCCATGCGAAAGGCAGTTGCAATAGCTTCACATCATAGTCAAACAAGGAAACCAGGCGCCTTTTCTCTTCAGAATGAATTAGTCTAGCCTAGCCTAGCTTAGCTTAGCTTAGCTAACCCGTTATAGTTCAAAAAAAAAATTAATATGAAAACCACTGTTCTCTGTTATAATAATCTTATTTTATCCAGCAGAAGGAGGTACTACTGCAGCCTGATATCTTTGGTTTACGGCCTTCATTTTATTTATCAAATTAGTATCAAACAATTCACTTTTAACAACTTGATCAACCTCATGAAAGGGATTCTTCATTATATAATCACAATACAGTTCATATACTATAGTGCGGAGGATATCTGCTGCTTCTGGGGTGTGTGGTTGGGTGAGCATCATAAAAATGACGCCGGTGAGGGTCTGAAAACTGTGGAGATCAAAGCCTTCAGCTTGCATGATTTGGATGCCGCTGCTTTGAAGAGAAGGAGAGAGCTGGGCTGAGATGCCGCACATGCCAAACCAGCTGCTGGCGAGGCGGAGTTTGTCGTTGAAGTCGATGGGTGGGACTGAGACAAAGTCCTGCTTTTTAAGTGGGGAGGAAGGGGAGGGGAGGAAGGGGAGGGGAGTCGGGTCGGGTGTGAGAGGAGAGAGGGAGCGGGGACCAGAATAATCGGGTGGAAAATGGTGCATTTGCTTGGGCATTTATCATGTAGTGTATAATACACTAGATGTGACGATACACGTACCCTTGAATAAAGTAGACCGCCGTTACGACCGACAATCCACAGAGAATAAAGTCCTGGCATTTTGATCACTTCCTTTAACCGGGCTACAATGCAGTTGATGCCGAATCAGAGCTCCGAATTTGGTATGTGTGCTTAAGATTGATTGAGATAAGAAGGTGCAATGCGTTCATGTAAGAGGAAACGAAGGAGTGGCCGAAATTCAAAAAGCTTAAAAAACTTAATTAAGCAAATCCATTGAGTTCAAAATTCTTGGCCCTCGGTGTCAATTTAACTAATTGATTAATTACATTGAAGGAATATTATTACCGGTATCTGAGCAGCTAAACCGCACATTCCTTCATCTTTTCAACCAGTGAAATCTGCAAACATGTCATCTCTGCAAGGTTGTATTATAGGCTTTGGAGACCCAGTGCTTGATATAATCGCCCCATCTATCACAGATGAATTCTTACACCAACATAACATGCAGTCAGGAGGCTGCATTGCAATCGAAGAAGCCCAACTAGATGAATTGCTCACCCGACTCCACAACAACACCCCACCACTACACCTCCACAGAGTCCCTGGTGGCAGCGCAGCCAACGTCTGCAAAGGCATAGCAGGTATTTTAACACCATCGTCGCCTTATCACAATAAGATCTACTTTGTAGGCTGTATAGGTGACGACCAGGATGGTGAAGAATACACACAGGGCCTACTACAACATGGCATCTCCCCTATGTTTACAAAGTCAACCACTGGGGCTCCTACTGCTGTGTGCTTGTGCCTTATTACACCAGGGGGTCAACGAACTATGCGAACTCGACTAGGAGCTGCATTAGAGTATCATAAAGCTGCTCAACTACCCCCCCAATTACTGATATTAGGCAAAGAAGAAGATGATGATGACGACGATCAGAGGAGGAAGATGAAGATGAAGGAGGAGGATATGACAATCAATACTGCTAATCATGATAACAATCCACCAAATAGTGAAAAGGTGGCATTATTCCATGCAGAGGGATACTGTTTGTATAAACCAGAGCCGACAATAGCAGCAATGGAATCAGTATCCAAATCAGGAGGAGCCGTGTGCATTGATCTAGCATCATTCGAAGTAGTCCACAACTGCTGGACAACACTGAATGAGTTATTAGAGAAGAAGGTGGTGACATTGGTGTTTTGTAATGAGCAAGAGGCAGAGGCTGTGTGTGAAAAGGCCGGCATAGTAGTCATAGATGATAATAATAATAATAATAATAATAATAATAATAATGAGGATGATCAGTTGGCTGCAATACAACATGCTCAAGATTATTTATTAAATAGAGGTTGCCAAGTGGCTATAGTAAGTAGAGGAGCTAAAGGATGTATTGCAAAAATGAAAGATGGTACAGTGGCCAGTGCTGCAGCTAGGGATGATATAGTGGTAGTGGATACAGTAGGGGCTGGGGATTTGTTTACTGCTGGGTTTTTGTGTGTGTGGATGCAAGGGGGTGGGCTCGAGGAGTGTTGTAGAGGTGGGTGTGAGGCGGGAGGAGAGGCGGTGCAGACGAGTGGGGCTGATGTTGGGAAGGAGGGCTGGGAGAGGTTGAGGGTGGTTATGGGTGAGTTATTGATTAAGAAGAGTGAAAGGAGGTAGGGGCGGAAGGGGGAGGGGAGGATTCGTGGTAACAGATAATGGCTCTCCTCAAGTCAGAGGTACCCAAGTGCCAAGAAAGGGGAAGAGGGGTGGGTGGGTGGGGGAGGCGATTTGTAAGTAGAAACTCAAACCTTTGCTCATCCAAAGGGGCCCCACACGAAGGAGGCTGGGATTGCTGCATGTAGTCCTCCTTCCAAGTATGTAAATACAAATTGCAATTACAGATTTTTCAGTTAACTAGGTAATTAAACAAGCTTGCAAGCAAGCAGTTCATCGTTGTTCCTCTGCAGGGATATCAAACTGTGGAGTTTAGAGAATTCGTTTTATATATCAATACGGCTGGGAGGATAATAAAGAAAAGCTGGTTTGTATGGTATTATCCTTAGACAAGATATGCTCAGATCAAGCATATAGAAAGAAGCTTTCTTTATTCTTTAAAACAATGCCATTGGTCTCCTTTAAGTATCATCTCACGGCCGATCGAGCGACGCTGCCTTCGATGCCCAAGCAGCAAGCAGCCTGGACAAGTCATTTGGCAGAATGTTTTGGTGTACAACAATTACACTCCAATGTAAACTCAATCATAGCTTGACTTTCTCTTACCAGTATCTCACCCCTAATACATATGACCCCTAAATGAACACACAACATAGCTCTTGTTCAAATCACGGAAGGGGGTGTCGTGGGGGCACCTTCCTTTGTTCCTTTGGGTGTCGTTCAAACATCATGGTGGGATGAAGAAATAAAGACTCAACCCCAAGCTAAAACACATTCTTGGGAATATTATGATATTGAAATGATTAGTGAAAGTAATTTTAATATGATCAGGATATTTCTTCTGCTCTAATCAAAGACATTTCTAGTGATCATCATCACTTGAATCCCGTCAATGTTTCGCCTTGGCATCACCCTCATCGCTCTACTCATACTCCTCATTCCTCCTTCATCGTGTTCACGCCACCGCATCCACACTCCTTGGCCATGGGACGACGACCCCGACCACCCATTTCCCGGCAACAACACCGCTTGGGGCAAGACGCTCTCTGAATTATGGAGCATAGCCTCTCCTCGCATCGGCTTTTGTTTCGGCAGTCGACAGGAGAGAGTCTTTGAAATCCTAGCACAGAGCTGGCCATGGCCCCTCCCACTGGAAAACAACACAATGTCATCATCAATAACAATAAAAACATCATCGTTACCAAGCTCCACCATCACTCCAAATTTAAATCCAATCTGTTCAAACGCCACTCTCCTGGACCTCCACCTCTGTGACGTCGCTCAAGTCCAGCACTATTACCAATACATGCTCCTGACTAATGATCCAGAGAAGGTTCCTGGTAGTACTGAATGTCCTACTGCTACTTCAACAACGGGGAAGTGTGCACCTGGCTTCTTTGATCCCTCACCACACCATCCTTTTTATCTTCTTGATGATAGTGATAAGAGTAATCGTGATGATGATGATGATGATGATGATGATGATGATGATCCACCATCTGTACCATGTTGTGAAGGGTACTTTTGTCCTCCTTCTCTTACGTGCATGATGCCATGTCCCCTGGGAGCGTATTGCCCAACTGCTGTTGCAGTACCGCCTCCTAGAGGATATATACACTCCATTACTGATTATAGTGGTACTTATGATGATAATAATTCTAATAGTAGTAGTAGGAAGAAGAAGAACAGTACAATGTGGTGTGCACCTTATGGCTACAGAGAACGAATAGAAACAGGATGCGGAGGCGCAGATCGCTGGACCATCGTCCCCGACCCAGCCTTCCCCGGTTTCCCCTACTGGGATGGAGGCAGCGGCAACATCTTCTGCCCAGGAGGACACTACTGCAACACAACCACAGCCCAACACCGCTGCCCCAAAGGCAGGTTTTGTAGACGAGGAACCACTGAGCCTGAAAGATGCCCGCTGGGTGCCAACTGTCCTCACGGTACCGAAGTACCGTTGGAGAACATTACTGGTTTTACCCTGGACGTTATGTTGATTGCAGTGGTGTGGTTGTTGTGGAAGATGAGTGCATGGTATAATGAGGCAATGATGAGGTTGGGGGTGAGAGAGAGGTTGAAAATTGTGTGGAATGGGCATCATCCTCGTGTTGACATTGTTCAAGATGAGGAGAGTAGTGGTGGAGGTGGTGGGGATGGGGGTGTAAGTGGTCCTTCAATGCAGCATAGACATATAATAGATCAAGATGTTGTAGAACAAGAGATAGAAGAACAAGAGGATGGCGGAATAGGTACCAATAACAATGATAGTGATAATGGATTGACAAGACCATTATTAGTAGACCAAACATCATCTCCAAGCCATGATCATCGTGATCATCATCATCATCATTCATATACAACTCTAGAATTCAAAAACCTGGTAGTACGAATAAGATCCACTGGAAGGACAGTTCTCCAAGGAACCACTGGAAGGTTCACCTTTGGTAGAGTAGCAGCAGTGATGGGCCCATCTGGGTGTGGAAAGACATTATTGATGAGTTGTATAATTGGCAGAGCAGGAAGGTGGAGGGGGGGGGTGGAGATGGTGGAGGGAGAGATACTGCTGGATGGGGAGGTAAATAATAATGATAAGGATTACAATGATGATCAAGAAGAAGATAATGGTGGTGGTGATGATAATGATGTGCTCCATCAAAGAACAGGAGGAAGAGGAAGAGGCCATCCCCCCCCTCCTCCTCCTCCTCCACAACAACCTTCTCTACCTTTAATATTAGGATTTGTGCCCCAAGACGATGTCCTGCACCCCTTGCTCACAGTAGAAGAAAACTTAATGTTTTCAGCACGGTACCGACTACCTGCTACATGTTCTAGACAAGACTACCTATACAGCACTGAAAATGTCATTCGGAGACTCGGACTGAGTGATGTGAGGCATTGCCTGGTGGGAAATGTAGCTCAGCGGGGTATTTCAGGCGGTCAAAAGAAACGATGCAATGTAGGGGTTGAGTTGGTAGCAGGGGCAGATGTTTTGATTTTGGATGAGCCTACGTCGGGCCTGGATGCTACTGCTAGTAAGAGTTTAATCAAGGTGCTGGGGGACATTGCACATAGTGGTACATCAATAAGTAGTAGTAATAATAATAATAATAATAATAATAATAATAATAATAACAGTAGTAGTAAGGTACTTGTGGCTGCAGTGGTGCATCAACCCAGCTGGTCAACATTTGAATTATTTGACGACTTGCTGCTACTAGCACCTGGAGGTGGAAGAGCAGTATATTGTGGACCAAGAGATGAAGTTGAGCAGTATTTTGCTGCAGTATTAGGTATTCACCTTCCTCCTAGAGTGAACCCAGCTGATGCATTACTGGACATAGTATCATCAAAATCTAATAATAATAATATTATAGATACTGAGGGTAGTTTTGGAAGTATCATTGATCTTGATATCACTGGTAATTGTAGTGGCGGAATTCAGGAATTCTCTCTCTTTCCGAACAAAGGGATGGCGAGGAGAAGGAACATGCAGCAACAAGGAGGAGGAAGAGGAAGAGAAGAAGGAGCTGTTTTCTTCTTGGGAAGAGAGGAAGAAGATCTAGAAGAAGAAAACGGTGCTGGTAATGATGAAGAGCAGACCAGGAATCGAGATGGGCAATCACCCATATCGCCATTAAGACCCACAAGTCCTCTGAAGAAGAAGAGAAATATCAAACTAGTCAAGAAGAAGATGGTAGCAGCTGCATACCTTGGGTACGCCAAAATGATGGAGTACATATATATTAGAATTGTACTCCCTCTACAACCCTCTAGACTCCTTGCATCCTTTGTCTCATCATCATCAGTATCAGCATCATCAAGGTCAAAAACATACAGAAAGACACCTGGTTTTCTGAGGCAGTTCACGCTCTGTCTGTCGAGAGCCCGGCTAGAGAGAAGCAGAGAACCCCTGTCTCTCTTCACCGATTATGCAGTAGTAGCCCTTACAGGAACAACTGTAGGTTTATTATCTGATAGAGGGAAAGCCACCATTATGAAGTTTGCTGTATCCACTACGTACAATGTAGTGGCAGTTGGATTAATGACTGGAGTTGGGGGGGTGGGAACCTTCACTAGAAGTAGTTTATTATTCCAACGTGAAGCTTCATCCGGCCTGAACAAGCTCTCCTATTTCACAGCTTTAGATTTCTTTGACCTTGGGGGGTTGATTATCAAATGTGCTGTGTACCTAGCTGCATGGTATGCCTTTGCATCTCCCCGTGCTGTGGTATGGCAAATGTACGCAGTAACACTCGCTATAGCGTATTGCTGTACTGGAATGGCCTATTGGCTATCTCAAATAGCAGCTACTCCTGAGACTGCACAATTAGCTGCAGCTATATTGGCTTTATTATGTGGTCTGGTTGCCAGGCAGGATGGGGGCAGCATTATTAGAGCAGCCCAGGCAATGTCGTTTGCCAGGTGGGGTTTGGAGGGGTTTGTCATTGCGGAGAGTAATAGGCTGACTGGTGTGTGGTTACTGGCGAGGTGTGCTGATTTAAAGGGGCTAGGGTATGATGTGAGGAGGTTTGGGGAGTGTTTAGTGGCTCTTATTGTGCTGGGAATTGTATCTAGAGTAGCTGCTTTTATGTCATTAGTGCACAAGAGCCAGTAAGTTGGTAGATTAATAATTATGTATTTATGTACGATAGTTACAGGAACAAGTTCCACAATAAAAAGAGTCACCTGCTTCTTCGCTTACTCACTTCGTCACCACTATTTATCAGTCAGTCACCAGAATCACCAATCATCCTCATCGCTATCCAACACGGCCTTTGCTTGGTACTTGGGACCTCCTCCACTTCCGCCACCGCCACCGCCACCGCCTGCTGTGAATCCTCTACCACGTCTCCCTCCTCTTCCACTGGATATAATATTACCTGGGTCGACTTCATCTCCACTGAGGCCTTCTAGAATGGCTGGTTCATCACCTTCTTGGACTTTACGTTTCTTTCTTTTACTGGAAGACGGGGCGGCGGCTGCTGCTGCTGCTGCTGGTGCTGCTTCCTCTTCGGCTTCTTGTTGTGGTTTATCTTCTTCTTCTCCCTCTTCTTCGGTTCCTTCTTCGTTGTCATCATTATCATCGTCATCAGATGAAGAGGAGGAAGAGGTGCCTGAGTCATCAGAGTCATAATCGTATGCTTCTTCTGCGTCGTCATCATCGTCGTCATCTTGGTCGGAGGCTGTCGCCGGCTGCTTCCACTTGTCGGTGACGGCAGCAGGTCCTTTGCCTTTGTCAACTGCCTTGGGAGGTGCTCCTTCTTCGACCTTAGGCTCCTCTATATGTATAGGTAGGGCAATTGTGGTCAGTTTTTCAGGGAAACGAATGGAATTTTGTATTTTCAAATGCACTTAAACGTGATCAAGCGAGTGGAACGCACCTGTTTGAGCAGCAGCTCCATTCTCTGCTTTATCCCCTTCCATTATTCTTGGTTGTATTATTATTTAAGTTCCAGAATTTGGATGCAATCCTCGGTTTCTTTCTATTTTGGCTCATTTCAAGTCTTTTGGGTGCCCACTACAAAAAATGCATTTACGATTGGCCACTGCCATATCTACGCCTTTTCAAATACTTTCATATCTTCTTGAATGCTATCCAATCACAATCAGCTATTCAATTACTCTAATACACCATATTTATCACACAACTGATCTGGGCATCAAATCTCTATGGCAGAGCCAGCAAACGAAATTTTCGACCTCGTAGACGACTCAGGCAACATCATAGGCAGTGAAAAACGCTCAATTGTGCACGCTAAAGGCCTCCTCCACCGTGCAGTCTACGTTTGGGTCTTCAATCGCACCCGGCACCTCCTCATTCAACAGCGCGCTGCTCTCAAATCCATCGGCCCAAACCTTTGGGACCTCTCTGTAGCAGAGCACCTCACTCAAGGTGAGACTTACCTACAGGCTGCCATCCGTGGCCTTTCAGAAGAACTAGGTATCAAAAACATCAGCCCAGATGCATTAATAGGCCCTCTGGGCCCTCCTCGTAGACAAGAACTCCACCATCAGGTCGGAGACAAGGAATTTCATGATATAGAGCTAGTGCAGAGTTATATGTTGATTAATTATGATGGAGAAGTCAGTCTGGATGATGGAGAGGTGAGTGATACAAAGTGGGTAGGGGTGGAGGATCTTAGGAAGGAAGTAGAGGTGCATGTAGATCAGTACTCTCCTTGGATGATTGCTGAAGGTTCATCTTTTGGGTGGAAGTTTCAGTTTTAGTTTCAGTGAGTGAATGGTATATATTATTATGTAGGGCTTTTAAATTTTAATTGGAATTGTTGTAATTTATATCAACTGAATACAGTTGACACTGAAACCAAAAGCTGCCAGCTTGTAGACCGTCACTCAGAAGCAAATTCACCCACTACACCATCACTGTGAACTCAAGATATAACTTGGCTTGGCTATGTACATAACTTTTGGCCATACTGTATACCAACAACAAATAGGCATACCAATTGGAGGCAATTGCTCTGTTTTCAGAGCCAATTTGCATTGAGAGAGATTGAAGAGCAAAATGAAACCACAAAATGGATCGAGAGAGGTCATCGATATCAGGTGATAACTATAGAGTAAAATATCCTCATCAACTCGAATTAGCTCGAAAATGATTGCTGAGAACGTCTTTCACTGATAGAATTACCAATTTGCCACCTACCAACCACTCTCGAAATTCAAATCATAGCTGAGATGCAATTCCGATGCATAAATACAAGAGCTGCTCTCAGATTTGCAGGCCTTTTCAGCTCCCCTCGCGTAGGACACAGCTACTTATCGCTCACCTCCACTGCTGCGGCATTAGTCGGTAGAAAGCTACCAATTCTCCCCCAATTCCACACAACCAAGGCCAGGGGCGCTGCTGCTCTCTTCTCCGCCATCACAACCAAATGTTCCCTCGCCGACGGAGCAGTAGAACTCCAGATCAAGGTATCCGGCATGGTCTGCGATGGCTGCAGTGGCAGGGTAGAAGAGACACTTAAAGCAGCTCCTGGTGTTAAGACAGCCTCAGTAGACCTTGAAAAGGGGATGGCAACCATCACCGTCGATGCTGGCAATCAAGTAGATGCACTCTTCAGCGTGTGTTTGAAACTTTGTGAAGCTGTGAATGCTATAGGATTTGAAGCTGAACCTCACTTTGCAGAAGCTAAGGAGTAGATATCATAATATGTTATGATAATAAGATAGTATCATGGCAACAAATGAAGGGGGGGTGGGGGGGGGATTCCACCTCCATTCCTTCCTTGTTCAATTTTCCATACAGGGAAGGCAGTTTTTTCTTTTTCTACTAAACTTCCCTTTTTCTTCCATTTATAGATCTACATGTCTATCCTCTGACTATAAATTACTCATCATAAATATATACAAGTAAATAAACTTATTTAGGATATATTTATCATGTTTATGTACGTCTGCTTCTTGTTCTCAATGCATATGCACTCTTACCCTCACTACTGGCTGGCTGCCCTCTTTTCCAAGCCCTAATGTTCTTCTCTACTGCAGTATTGACTTGCTTATGCAGCCCAGAATACAACCCAACAAAGAACAAGCACTCAAACCATACAAAAAAAGGTGCTAAAGTCAGACTTTGGTGGAAGTTATCTGTCAGTGCAGGTTTTCTCTTTTCAAAGTAGCCATGTCCTGGTCCAATTTGCATCACCCAGCCGAGGATAAAGAGAACTAGAGCCCACAGCCAGGCATTGGGGATGGTTTGTTGAAAGTAGTTTGAAGATGCCCACATGGGTAGTGCAGTGAACACTGCCCAGCTGGCTCCTGCTACTGGGTTTAGAGCTATGTAATAGATGGAGTAGTAGGCCAGGAGGAAGAAGGAGGCGTTGAAGGCGAGGTGATCGGAGATGAGCAGACTAGGGAGGAGGGAGCTGACATTTGGGGGGAATGGAGGGATTATTGGTGTGTATGCTGTCCATATTACCACGCTCCAGAGGATGAGGGGAACAAAGATGACGTGGATTAGTTGATTTATGGGGTTGTGGTGATAGGATCCGTAAAATGTCAGCTGCTCCTTCAGATCCAAGTTCATTGGCGAAGACAATTCGACATTAAGTTATAGTAGAGTTTATTTAAACTTGGGTTTGCAAAGAAAAAACGATGTCGGTAAAGGCAGTTATGTAGCACTCAACAATTCTCCTCGCCTTCGGTCAAGCGTCAGAAAAGTTGAGTTTTGGTGAGCAAATTAGCTGGAATTGTAGTTTCTTACTACATTTTTATGATTTAGACACATAGATAAGTATGTCTATACGGTGTAGACCCCGTCATACATCTACATCGAGCCAGTATATACCCAAGGATTGCCACCGACTCAAGATCACACAGTGCAGTTTGATCCTCTTCAACCCTGATGATGTTCGGATCAAATACCCTTTAGGAAGTAGTAGTTACATTCAAGTACCGGCAGTTATACCTTCAATTAGCGGGAGCGGACTCTTTGTTCTTGATTCCACTTACACAACCACATCCTCCGATGACGTTCCCCTGGACGATCTCATCTCCATCACTGTCCGTCTCTTCGAAGGTGAAATCATAGGTGGCTACTACCAAGGCCAGAAAGTCCTCCTCAAAGCCTTTCCAAACAAGATAATACCATATGCAGATCTACTAGCAGCAAACGAACTCAACACCCACGCCTCGTTAGCTCCTCCTACAGTCGCCCAGGCCTCAGACCACTTGGCTCGCCTTCTTGGTGGCTTTTCCCCCGACAACAATAACAACAACAACTCTGAAGCTTCTCAGGGAGAACAGTGGCTTGTCTTTGTAGACGATTCGGTAGGAACAGCGTACGCATGGATGCAGAGAGCTGCTGCTGCTGGCCCCAATAGGCTGGTCACAGAGGATGCCAACATACCAATACCGGGCCTTTCAGCAGGAAGAGGAGGGGGAGAATGGTTGGGTGCATTCACGTTTGCAGACCCTATCCGTCAACGCAAGGCTATTATCAAAATTATAATCAACCACACAGCACAAGCACTATCTTTCATGCATTATTATGGGAGACTTCACCAGTCATTATCACCTGCATCAGTATACCTCAGTGCATTCGATGAACGTTCGCCTGCCAATTTAAACGTCAGAGTAGGTGGACTTGCATGGGCGGTAGACGTCAGTGATGAAGCTTTATGGGGAGGAGCAACTCTGGCTGAAATTTGGGAGAAGAATACAATAGAGAGCGAAGAAGAAGCTGTGAATCCGTACAAGCAGCTGTCACAGGGATTGTTTACCAGAGCTCGAAATGCTGGTGCTTGGTCAGAGGCGGATAGGAGAAACTTTGGTATTGCTGATGATATGGCATTATTAGGGTGGATGGTTCTAGAACTTGTATTTGGGGCTCTTACAACTAATAATGATAACAGTAACAGTAATCGAGGTGGGTTGGTAGATGGGGAGAGGTTGAAAAGACTGCTCAGAGATACTTTTATGTTTGATTTGAAAGCATTTAGAGACTACTGTGAGGCAGAGGAGGGATGGGAAGTGGCAGTTGGTTGGTTGGATGAAGAGGGGGGTTGGGAATTGGTGGAAGCGTTGTTGTGTCCTGATTGGAAGTCAAGGCCTACTGCTGATAGTTGTTTGAATCACAGGTTTGTAAAAGAGTGAAAAGGGACTCTTATAGCAAACAGCATCAATCCATTCTCTACTCATCTCACTGGTTTCTAAACGCATTGTACATCAGATGTATTTCAAATTGGTATTCAGCCATCAATCAACATGGAGCAGAGAGCAGGCCTTGGAAGTGCTCCAGTGATGATGATGTTCAGATCGTCGAGATGATAAAGTCCGGTCTCGGAGACGCCCTGTGGACATAAATGGACATTTTTGAAACAATCTAAAGACTGACAGATCAACGTAAGTGATACTGGCACGGTTTAGCGTTAGGTTTGTAGGTCTCGAGATCTCCCCTTCTTACTCTTTTCTTCCCTTCTCTCTACAGTAAGCTTTGAATCATAAATATGGAGGCATATCGCATGCTCGTTCAATCGAAAGAAGACGGCAAGTCTTCTTCTGCAAAAGGCAAAGGTAAGATATTCTCACCCTCTCACTCTCACCCTCTCCCTCCCCCCCCCTCTCTCATCCTCACACCCCACCACTCCTCCCCTCCTTCCCTCCCCACAGACAAGCTCCTCCAAACAAAACTCCGTGAACGTGAGATCAAAGATGCCTACAAAGAAGAAACCCGCAGGCAATTAGAAGCCCGTAAAGGTGCTCGTCAAGAAGAGATGGCCCTCGTCAAAGCTGAGCGTCTTGAGCACGACACCAAGCGTGCCAGTCGTGATAGGAGGCTTGCCACAAAGAAGGCTAACCATGCTGAGACTGGTCAGATGTGTGAACATGGTGTATGGAGGTGCAGGATCTGTTTCCCTCATAAGAGTACCCATTAATTAATTAGGAAAAGGAGAGGGAGATGGGTAATGCAGAAAGAAAGAAGAATCCTCCTCTCTAGATATGTATTTGTTGATACTATTAATAATTCTGTGTATTACTGGTTCTGATTGTATTCTGTATTCTGTAAATAGGTATTTTAGTGTTATGGTTTTTCCACAGGACAAGGAGAGAGCAAGGCTGACAGCTGCTCTCCTCCCTCTCTTCTCTTCTCTTCTCTATCTGAGCAGCAGTGTCGTTTGAATTGGAGGTGAACGGATGAACACCTCGGAGTTCATTACAAGTAAATATAACAACTTATTCCGTTTATGTATCACATTAGACATCATGGCGGACATAACTGGAGGGCTTACAAAGCGTCTTTCATTTGGAGAAGTATCAACCTACCTTAATGCAACTCAACACGTAGAGGTTGAGGATGTTATCAAGGCACTGAAGAACCCTAGCGTTGATGGTTTTGAGAGGTAAGCAATCGTTGTTATTACAGAGCACGTGCAAGAGTATTTATTTCAACAACCAACATTAAACTAAATTCCCTTCCTCTTTTCTCTGATCACAGGGCTCTCAACTTACTAAGAGACGCAACCGACCAACGCTTCCGTGGCATCATAGACGCTGCAGAGAAGACATCAGAAAACGCTTGTGGAGAAGCAGAACTCCGTCGCCTCCGACGTCATTTCAGCTCCGTCAAAAATACCTTCCTCCACTTTGAAGTCAAGGATGAGTTCATTGCTGCCCTTGGAGATGGCCTCCCCAATGGAACAGAGGAAGCTCAACTCCAGCAATTAGAAGCTGAAGTCGCCCAGACCATTGAAGTTCTAAGAAGCCACAAGGCATCCAACGCTGCCACTCAAGAAGACATTGAGGCAGTCATTTCTGAAATCTCCTACACACTAGACAACTTTGCCAACCGCCGTGAAACTGTCTTTGCCGCACTCAACCACCTCAGAGAACAACTCGCACAAGCTGAAGCAAACGCAGGCGATTTACAGATCCTCCCAGATGGCCCCAATGAAGCGGCATGCGCCATTGCCCTCGACGCATCTGTCGCTGAAACCAGAGAGCTCGAGGCAAGAGCTGCTCAGTGTGCAGCCCAAACGGCTGAATCTGAACTTGCTCTAGTTTCAGAGAGGAATGAAATCTCTTTATTACGAGCTCAGCTCGCTGATTTAGAAACTCAGGCCAAGGAGGACGCAGCAGGCAACAATGGTCCTTCAACCTCAAGTGAAGACAGATTTGCATCTGCAGGAAGTTGGTGCGAAGAAGCAGCTGCCCTTGTGTCAGCTGTATCAGGCCTTGTTATACTGGAATCTTCACCAGATTCAATTCGTGTGTCTATCTGCACTGCCTATCCAGCAGTCAGAGGTGTTGTCGCCACGGCCACTCACCAACTCCGCCTCCACCTCTCTCCCTCTTCTACCACCACCACCACGCCTACTTCAAAAGCAGCAACATCAGCAACAGTGATAGGAGGCGATTTGACTCCATCTGATGTAGACATATCCGACATTATAGACATTGCTGCGACAGAAAAACAACAAAGAGGAGCACAGTTTGTAGTGAGAGAGGTCCAATCCCGTCTGGCAGGACATCTCCATAGAACAGCTGTGATATCAGAAGCTCAACAAGCCTTCCCTGGATCCATTCCTCTCCTACCTATTAGTAATAATAACATGGCTGGTAATGGCAGCGGTATTAAAGTATTCTTGGGAAAAGGGGTAGAAGTGGAGGTGAGATTTGGGCGTTCTTGGCCGATTGCAGAGGGAGGAGATGAACTGGTGGTGAGCAAGGTGACTGGTGGCAATGGTGATGATATGATGAAGAAGATGAAGGAAGGGGGTCAAGTGCCACATGGTGCTAGTATGGTGGAGGCAGTGGAGATGGTAAAGAGAGAAGTAATGACGATGATGACATAGAGGGAAAGATGATGATGGATGGTTTGACATACATGATTGATTTGTTTTATTGTAACATTGACTTCAATTTAAAGGACATTAATACCAAAACAACAAAAAAAGGGAAGAGGGGGGAAAGGCTCTCTCTCCCCCAATATATCTGTGATTACTTTGGCTTTTCAAAATGTACAAATGTGCACTTCTTCTGAATTCCTCCCGATGTTAAAAAGGTTTGGAAGGAGATGGGATATTCTATACACACACAACAGAGACATGTATCATTTTGTTGCTACCCATAATCATCACTATCAATCAATATACATATAACAAGATAAAGTTGATCTCTCTACGCATCAATCACTTTCCTCATCACGGTCTTCCTTCCCCCTTACAATAGGAGGAGGAGGCCAGCTGCCATTTCCTGTGTACCTCACCTGCAGCTTGTTCATCATCTCCTCCGCCTCATCATCAGTGGCACTGGCGAGATCATTCTCAAAAGTAGCAGAATTATCACTCTCATGTCTCTGTGTCTGTCTAGCTCTCAAGTTACTCTGCCAGGAGGGCCATGCACAATGAGCTTCAGGCTGTATTTCCTCCTTGTCAAATAACTGAGTGTAAATCTGCCCTCTTTCCTTGATTCTCCTCCTGCTCTCTCTGGAAGTGAACAAGAAGGGGGGGTCAATCTCTCTGACGACAGATCCAGCAGGTCCACCCGCATTACACACCACATCAGCATCATGGCTATCTCCCATCCCATCACCTGTGCTCCTGCTCCCGCTTAGCAGTCTCACTTGACGTGGGGTAAATGAAGGCATCGAATTCAGGTCCAGGTACGTCTTCTCTCCATTCACTACCACATATACATTATTGGCAGAAAGCCACTCTAGATTGGGCGCATCTCCATCAAACTTCTCCCCCCAGTTATGGATCTGCACTCCAGTGACAACAGCGTAGTCGGCTTTAGAAGGGTCCACCGTCTTACTGATCAAATACTCAAGATCATCAGTTATGGTCCTTTCTGCCACCTGGGTGATGGTAACCAGGTCTAGCCCCTTTGCTGCATCATCTCCTTTGCCCTCATACTGCAATCTGCGTGCAAGACGTTGCTTTAAAATAGTAAACTCTGGGTCTAGTGGTTCATGCACACCAGGAATCTTGCAATTGGCCACTACTCCGTCATTTTTGATCTCTACCAGAGCCTTGTTGAGAGCACCACATGCGCAAGAAGACCCCGGTCTCCCTGGTCTACTAATATCACCAATCGTGCCTCTTGAATCTATAGATATGTGGGGGAAGGAGAAGAAGACGTACCGCTCTTTTCCCGACCCTTTGGAAATTGGAGCATGTGATAGACCTGCAGAAACTCCAGTTACTCCACATGTGAGGACACCACCTAGACCATTTGTACTGAATGAAGCTCCAAATATCTGATCAATCTTATTCTTCAGTGTGAGAGTGATTTCATCTCTGCACAAATTCACCATGGCGATTGAGTTTTCAGATTTAAAACCATAGGCATAGAGAGCTATTTCTAGTCGGTGGAGGAAATCATCAATACCTAGGGAATTGGGAAAGTGTTGGGTGACTTTTCTGGTGCGCCCAGTAAGGTAGGAAACTTCTACATAGTCCAGTTTGGATTGACTGCTGAAACGTTTGCCCAAGTTGATGCCAGGGACTTTGGAGGAGAGATCAATGGCGGGAGGAGCAGTGCTATTGCTTTTGCTGTTGTTCTCAAATTGGGTGGATGTGTTGTTGTTGCCCTTGTTTGAGAAGATTCCCTTGAAGAGGCCTGCTTGAGTGATGAAAGAGCGTCTGGATGGTGGTGGTGGTGGTGGATGATGAGTAGTGGTGGTGGTGGTGGTGGTGCGAGAGGAAAGGGAGGAGACGGAGCGGAGGTCTGGGGATGGTTGTCGGAGGATTCGGGAGAAAGACATTGCCAGTTTCAAGTGGTTGAACGCTTTCGAATCCGTTTTGACTATAACTTGGATGTGCTGATTTGGAGTATTGTATTGTTTAACCTTGTATATTAGTGTTGGTGATTTTACTTTGGAATTGTGTGAGAGGGTTTGTAATGTTCCCTTTTTCGACAGCTAACACGTATCCAATAGCTGTAAAAATGCAATGGTCTATCAAATTTTCAAATGCGTCGTCTAATGGTTGGAACAGCATGACTTTACTGAATGAATAATGGAATCGCTGAGTAGGCAAGCTCCCAACGTTAACGCATCGCTCATACCGTGCATCACTGTCCTCCTCCTGCTTATTTTGAGTGGGCTACATCCCAATAAACAAACTAACATTATGTTTGAGGCAACTAATCTTGGCAACCTACCATGCAGTCTTACCAATCACTGCATCCATGGCGACCCCCTCACCAATGCCATGACGATGGGAGCAGGAGACTGAGAGTGGGAGGGAGAAAAGAGAGACGAAGTCGTCGGCAGGGAGAGCAAAAAACTCATTAAACCTGGCAATTCAACACACGACAGCACAGTATACATGGTTGATTTCAACTTTATTAACCATGACGCTCCGAGAAGAAGAGGCAGGAATTCTCTGCTATGCCGATGAAGCCCGCGGATTTCAATGCATTTTGAAACATCGGTAAGATTCCAAGGGTTCTTGACGCTTAATGAGGCCATGGTAGCCTCTCGGTTGATTGCAATATTGATGCATTGTCTTATCATCATGCCCCTTGCGCCTTTCTCCACACATTACCTCTCTTCTCACTCTTCCCCCGCGTTCTCTCTCTCAACCAGGTTTACCGACTTTTTAGTCAACGAAATCAGCCTTGATGGCACTGTTCTCAGACTCAACTCTCTAAAGTTACCAGATGTATGTATCGCCTAATCTACAAACTATTATACACGTATCCATCATCTCTTACTAACCCTCTTCCTCTCACTTCTTTCCACACTACTCAAACAATAACAACGCAGGCCATTATCATCGAGGACGGCACAGAGGAAAGGACCATGGACCAAGCAGTTGAAACTTTCCACAGCATTGTCCCCGATTCCAAGCAAGCATCCAGATTACGGTCATTCTTCCAAGCAGCAGCAGCCAATGACAGGTTTGCAACCGTGTTGCTGGGACCTGTCCCCGACAAGGAGCACCGTACCGCCATTCATAAATTGTTCAAGATGATTAAAGGTATGCCTCCATTGGATAGCCGTAATGTTGAAGATACAAAAGTGCTCATGAAACAAGATAGTGGTGGTAAATTGGAAGGTACAGATGGAACAGAAGTAAACAAACATACAATTGAGGTTTTTGTGGGCCAGAGCTACAGAACCAACAATATCAAAAAACGAGGACGTAAAAACTCAGACATGATCTGGCCTGGCGGTGACAGATCCTACCTCCGTTTCCTCCTCTACAAGGAAAATACCGACTCCCAAGCCGCGCTCTCCTCCATAGCCTCTGCCATCCATGTCAACCACAAATGCTTTGCAGTGGCTGGTACCAAGGACAAGAGAGGCGTCACTGTGCAGGCTGTTACTGCGTATAAAACTACACCGGCAAGGTTGTTGCAGTTGAATAAAGGGTTTAGGCATATGATGATGGGGAATTTTGAATATGTGCCGGAACAGCTGGGGTTGGGGGATTTGAAGGGAAATCGTTTTGAGATTATGTTGAGGAATATTCACATACTGGAGGAAGATACTAATGATAATGATAATAATAATGATAAAGAGAAAAAGGCAGTGGCAGTAGTGGTAGACACAGCAGTGCAAGGACTCCGTGCCCATGGCTTCATCAACTACTTTGGTCTCCAGAGATTCGGTACCGGCACCATCCCCACCCACCACGTAGGGCGAGCACTGCTACGCGGGGAGTGGGGCACTGCCATCAACCTGATCCTTACTCCCCACCCAGAGACACCTGCAGAGATAGTAGTCGCAATAGACCACTATGTTAAAAGAGACGATGCAAGAGCAGCCCTCAATAGTCTCCCTAATCAACACCGAGGCGGCGGTGGTGGTGGTAGGTACACCACAGAAAGGGCCCTATTGACGGTACTTGCCAAACAAGGGGCTAACGCTAAAGTGAATGCTCTGATGGCTCTTCCAAGAAACTTGAGAACATTATATATTCATGCATATCAGTCGTATTTGTTTAATATGGCTGCATCGGAGAGGGTAAAGCGATATGGATCTAAAGTGGTAGTTACGGGGGATCTGGTCCTACCAAGAGATGTTCCTGTCATAAGTGAAGCTTCATCTGCAGCTGCTACTGCTTCTGCTGCTGCTGCAGTAGGGGTGGTGGATGAGTTTGTTCCTCAGATGATGATCGATGACGATAATGATAACGATGATTCAAAAGATCTTTCACAGCAAGAACGGCAAGCTAAAAGAAGAGCCACTGCAGCAGACATTTTCGATAAAGTCCACATCGTCACTGCTGAGGAAGCTGAACAAGGCATCTACTCCATTGAAGATGTAGTACTACCAGTACCAGGAGGTAAAATCATCTATCCTGATAATGAGATAGGTGGGGTGTATAAAATGTTGGCAGCACAGGATGGTGTGTCCTTGGACAGCTGCCCACATGGAGTAAGGGAGTTTTCATCAGTAGAAGCTGGAGGTGGTGCATACAGGAGGTTGATGCATAAACCTGAGAATGTCGAACACGAGATTGTGTGGTATGATAACCCTGATGAGCAGTTGTTGACCACTGATGTAGAAAGGATGAGAAAGAGAGCGATTGTGGAGGGAGGAGGAGGAGGGGGGGCAAGGGTGGAGAAGAAGGGAGAAGGGAGGTATTTGGGGTTAAGATTGGCGTTTGATTTGCCAGCCTCGTGTTACGCGACGATGTTGATTAGGGAGCTGACGAAGATGGAGACAAATAAGAATCATCAAGCTCAGTTGCAACATTAGGTAGAAGAGGAGGAGAGGAAGGGATGGCGAGAAGAGTTCTCGTCCTCGACTGGTCCTTTTTTTGTATCTATAGACCTGTCGTTTTCATTTTGAATCTAGAGGGTTTGTTATTGCGTTTGATCATCATATGTTTGGTTTCTATAAGCATGTTCTAATAGTTAGAAGTACCGTTCGAGACCTTGATTTTCCTGTCTGAGAAGCTATTTCCCAGATCACACATCTTGCCGCAATGATTCCCTTAATCGATAGTTTCAAGTAAGCGAAACACTATGATATTCACATCTCGCCCATTTAACTTACACGTGCAGTCTAATAGATTCTATGTTTATCCATCCAGGAATGTTCTTGCGAGTCTACTGCCCCACATCATCTCCGGCAAGTCCACCGGCTACCATGAAGCCAAGGACATCATTGATCTAGTGGCTTTAACTGACCAAGATCTGGCCACCCATGACCCTCCCTTCTTCCAACCCTCCGCAGCCAGTATCCTCACTCAAACCATGGCCATCTGGTTCTCCTTCTTCTACCCCAACTCCACCATCGACAAGGCCCTCCTCCGCCAGAGCCTGATCTCCATACAGCAAGAACTCCCAATGTTGGGAGGCAGAGTCCAAGTCGTTAACGGAGGCAAGAAACTCGCAGATACACGCATTGCGCTACTTGGACTAAACAAAAATGATAGTCAAGAAGTCAAAGAAAGAGGTATTGAAGTCGTGTATAAAAACGAACCTTTCCTCTCACTACAAGATCTAGGACCTGAAACATGGACTGGAGGAATGGCAGGCAGGCGCTTGCTGGATTTCCCTGTCCCTTTCTACGCTCCCAAATTTGATGTGAACAACTTATTGGCTGGGAAGGAGGCTGTATGTAAGGTTACAGTGTTGCATTGTTGTGATGGTGTCGTAGTGACATTTGGGTTTTCACATATGTTGGCTGACGCTGGGAGAGCCATAAAAATATGTTCCCGCATCGCACATTACTACAAAGAAGCTGCTGCTGCTGATGCTCATGATGGTGGTGGTGGTATTGCCATCAGCAGTAACACTAGTACTAGTAGTAGTACTACCACCACACCTTCTCCTCCATTGACTGCTGCTCCAGAACTTGAAACCCCACAAGGATACATGAATGTATTGAAAGATGGGAGTGTTCCACCAGATACAATAGCATCACTACACCAATTGGATACATCCCTTTCTCTTCAACAACAATTACTAGCCCCCATCAAAATAGTCCAATTTGCCTTGTCTAAACATGAAGTGCACCTGATACATCTTCCTGCTGCCGCAGTACATCGACTGAAAACCATTGCTTCTCCTACTGCTTCTGGTCAAGACACCCCCACTGAAAAGACCAACATCAATAAAATAATAATAAGCAATATGGATGCAGTACAAGCCTTTCTAGTCATGCTGAAGAGCAATCTACAAGGCAAATCGCTTGTTCCAAAATCTCCCAGTGAGTTGACCGTTAATATTGATATCTTGCATGGCTTGGAATTTAAGGATAAACACGCTTTGGAGAGCTGTATTGGTAACTTTGTAGTGATAAAGAGAATGAATGGTGTGAGCAATGCAGAGGAAGCACGACCTTGGCAAGAGAAAAAAGAGGAGGAGGAGAAAGAGGCTACTAACATTGATACCTCCACCATTGCTAATAATGATATTACTTGTACTAGCAAAGAACAAGAAGAGAAACATCTCTCTATGATAGAATGGTGTCTTCAAAGAAACGCTCAGCTCATCCGTCGAGGCATTCAAACCTTCAGATCAAACCCCCAAGAAATCATCCAAGAACTCCACAATCAGTCAACCATGGCTGGTCTCTCTAAAATGAAGCTATTGTCCAACTTTATAATTAAAGGATCAAGTGCCAAGGTGTCCTCAACATCAGCCATCAGTGCGTTTTCATTTGATGAGATTGATTTTGGAGATGGTGGTCCTGCTGCTGTTCAGTTTAATATTCATCCCAGATTTGATTGGTGGACTTTGATCCAGGGCATCAGTAATACCAATGATAAAAATAATAATAATAATATTGGTAAAGCTCTACCTGGAGGAGGGGTGCTGTGTTATATTACCACAACAGCAGGGTTGGGAGACAGCCTAGTCAACAGTCCCATACTGAAGCATCTCACACCTGAAGCGACAGTAATCAAAGCACAGAGCCGTGATAAAGTTGATGCTGAGCTGGATAGAAGAAGGGCATTGAATAAGATGAAGGCTGAAAAGGGCAGGGAAGAAGGATTCATTGGGGACAAGTGAGGGTGAAAATAAGATTGCTATAGCTGTGCAAGGTGGTACTACTGAGACGTAAGGTAGGAGGGAGAGATGGTGTTGTTGTTATATAGGCATTCTTCCTTTTATTCCTTCCTATTTTTACTATAATAATATTAATTACACTCTTTAGCAACCTCAAACAACTCACATAAAACTACAACATGAATTAGCTTTACGAGCTTGTTTATAAAATAACTGACTGGCCATACTCAGATCTGCACTTTTATCCACCAACTGATCCAATTTCTCCCCTCTCTCCAACACACTTTCTATAGTTTTATGCAATATAATCTTTGTTTCATCTAAATCTCTCTGGATCTTTGATAACTTATCAGCAGCAGCTGGATCCTGGTAGGCTTGTATCGCCGGTTCTAAGATTGGTAAAGCATCTTCACTGTCAATCTTAATCCCACGCCAAGATTCTCCGACTTGGGATTGATAGTCCTCGAGTACCTTGTTCACGATGCAGAAACCGGCTCGTGTAGGGTAGTCTTGGTCGACAAAGGCAATGCCGACGAGGCCATCTCTGTTGTATGCATGACAGTAGTAGGCCTCATGCTGGACGGTCTGTCGTTGACCGATTTGAGTGCGCTTGGCGACGGTGCGGGAAACAAAGGTGAGCATTTCTTTGACGGTGCTGCGTTGGAAGAAGCCGAATGTGGAGAGGTCAGCAGCCATGCCTAGGATGATGGGGTCTTTGTCTGTGCCCATGAATTTTAAGATGGAGATGCAGGTGAGCTTGACCATTGTTGTTGTTGTCGGGGAGAGACGGTGTCAATGGTTGGAAAATGGTAAGAGGTAGGGTCGGTGTATAGTCCTTGGATGTAGTAACGGATAGAGATGTGTTGATGCTACTAGCTATTTATTTCACTTTCAGAATGACTGCTATCAGTTGCGTTTCAGGAATAGTTCGATGGAATTAATTAATTAATGCTTTTCAGTCGACTGGTATATGGCAACAAATAAATTGATTCGGTCAATCTATCTGGTGAAGCTTACAATGTTATTGTTACAGGCCAGTATGGTCTCCAAGCTTTTACCTAAAAACGCACACCAACTTCAACCGCCGTGCTCATGTGGTGTCATCAGCCGCTCCCTCCTCCTTCTTCACTTCCTCCTCCTCCGCCTCCTCCTCCTCCTTCTGGTGATTCTTACGCTTCCATATATTCTGTAACTTGCTAATATCCTCCCTAGTAATCAATGCAGGCATATTTCTATACTGCTGATCCAAACTTGCAGCTTCTCTACTGGCTGTTATCTCCCCCTTTGCCAGCTTTTCTCTGATATCCTTCACCTTTGACAGCATCTTCTTAGTGATAATATGACACTGCCTCCAATCTAAGTCTAAATCTTTACAGACTCTCATTATATAGAAATCTATGGCAGGATCAGGAAGGCCTACGTCCCAAGAGACCCGGTCAATGTAATGAAGGCCATGAAGCAAGGGGGTGTTGACGTCTAAAGTGACATAGCTATGTCTAGGGGGGAGGTTAGTGTCGCATTCTAGTACTTTGATGTATCTTTTGAGGTCAGATTCGAAAGGTTGGTCGGCAGCGGGCTGGCAACCGAGCTCTATTCTGAGGCGTTTGGCAGCACGATCGGGTGGGATTTCAGAGACAAGCAATGCCTGTGTTGTGTGGGGGGGTGATTGGAAGGGTTAGGTTTGAACGATTGTGTCTATGACATGATGGTGACTTACACTTTTGGTGCTTATGTTGTCGAACACTCTAACTGGGAAGTATTTTGGAGGTGCTTCCTCTTCTGATTCCATCTTGATTCGTTGCTTCGAAAGTAGTAGTTAGCTTGGTGTAGCTATGATCTGATTTTTCCAACGTGTGGAAGATTTTTAAATAGTAATTTGAATCGATTTAACTTTGCACGCTACTGGAAGCTTGTAGAGACCACAAATGCAAAATTGAGACTCTTTCAAAAACAAAATGCATTTCACCAGCTGTTTTTCGTTTCCTGACACATTTTCATTCAGTAATTTTAATTCGACGGGATGAAGTACAATTTCCTAGGTACATAGCATCATACCAATGGATGTTGAACGTCCCAGAGCTCCCTCCTCGATCAGTTTTCAATGCGCAATCGCACAGTGCGTCGCCAATAGCCTCGATGCCGGGGCTTCTGCAATCACAGTCACTCTCCTACATCCGTTTGGGTTCATCATCCACGACAACGGCATTGGCATTGAAGAGTCTCTCCTCAACCAGTTCCCTCACTGCAGTCCCGCCAATCCAACGCCCAAGCCCGTCACCATCCCTCTCGGTCGCCATTGCACCGCCTTTGCCTCCATCTGCTCCTCATCTGCCACCGTTCACATCCTCACCAGACACGCCTCATCTCCACATACCCAATTTGCCACCGTGACTCAAGGCAAGCTCATCCAGGCAGACATGTCATCTTCTGTCTCCACCACAGCTCGTACTCAAACATCCTCCTCCTCTACTGGCACCATCATCACCGTCTCTGACTTTTACCATGACAACTACATGAAAAGAAGAGCTCTACAGTCAACACCACATCATCAACTAGCCAATCAATGCAGAGATATCATTCTACAGCTTGCTATGATTAGACCTAGTGTATCATTTACACTTAAATCCACTTTATATACAGCTACTACTACTACTAATGGTGATCATGATGATGTTCCTTTTTCTCGTAATGATGCTCAAACCACCGCCACTATTTTGCACCTCCCAGCAGGCAGATCTTCTTCTACATCCATAGCTGCCTTCTTCTTTGGTGAGAGCACCACCACCACTACTGCAGTCCCCTCTCACAACTTCATCACCATCTCTACCAGCTCCCACAATGGCCAACATCCCTTTTCAGTCAAAGGTTACACCGCTCTCCCCCCATATGGCCACCCAAACACCTCCAGACAACTCATCTACTTGGACGGTCGCAGCATCTCTGCCCCTCGTGTCACCTCCATGATCGACTCCCTCTTCCTCACGGCTTGCAGAGCGTGCAACAAAGCTGGTATCACTGTCAAAGGCAGGCAGTTACTCTCTATTAAGGCTGCTTTAAATATGAAACCAATGTATGTCTTGCATTTAAGATCGTCCCCTTCTTCTTCTTTCCCCCCCTTTGCATCTACCGCCACTGCCACTGCCGCCACCGCATTCTCAACAGAGTATCCTTTACAAGAAGAGGTGGCATTCAAAGACTGGAATGTAGCAATAGAGATGATAGAGAAGGCCATATTGACTGCATGGGCCCCTTGTCTCCCTATTTCTTTAATCGACAAGCTTCAAAACTACCACCACCAACAACAACAACAACAACAAGAGGTGAGAAAAATTGGAGGAGGAGTAGGAGGAGGGAGAGAGCGTTCAAGAGATGCAGCACACAATAGAAGAAATGACGACAGCAGTACTAAGAGACACCAGAGGCAACAACAACAGCAACCACAAGAGCAACTGAGGGCACTGACTGACGGTGATATCATCATCATGGGAAATAAAAAGAATAGCAATGCAAGTAGTAGTAGTAATAATAATAATAATACAGGAAGAACATGGTCAGGTGGGTATACTAAGTTGAGTGGACAGGCATCTGCAATGGCCTCTAGACCCAGATTCATTGCCCCACTACTGCTAGTAACAGAACAAGTAGAAAAAGGAGTAGAAAAAAGAGGAGGAGGAAAGGGAGAGGAAGGGTATCGGCCCATGTCTAGACTTGGTCAAAGACATGGAAAAGATGCACTTGTTGTTGGTACTGAAAGACGTACAGCATCAGCTCCTGCTCCTCTGAGTGGCAATCCAAAAAAAAGAAGGAAAGAAAGAAGTCCTAAAGAAGGAGGAGGTGAAGGTGGTGTCATTCTTGTATGGCCTCAAAGAAAACCATCATCCAGTGAAGGAGGAGGAGGAGGAGGTAAGAACAAGTCAACTGGTAGCAAAGGAAAGAGCGATAGTGGCCTTGCAGGAGAACAGCAACAGCAGCAGCAGCAGCAGCTACACAAAGTACCACCAATGAAAAGAACATCTCCACCACCACCATTAGCAGCAATGAACACTAAACGTACTAAAGTAGATGTACTTTTTTCATCATGGAAGAACCCTGCATTCCCTGCTACCAACACATCATCTTCCTTCATGGTGAATGTTCCCAATATAGACAGCCTAGCATCATCAAGCTTCATGACAACAACTCTCAAACCACCCCGCATCACCAGGGACAATTTAAAGCATTGTGAGATACTCAACCAAGTAGATTGCAAGTTTATACTAGCTAGAGATGGTGATGTTGTGTTTGCAGTTGACCAACATGCAGCAGATGAGAGGGTGAGGTTGGAGTCGTTGAAAGGTATGATACTGGGGAGTGATGGGGCACCTAGATGTGATTCTTTAGATTTTAATCATTATAGTAGTAGTGAGGGAGAAGAGGAAGGTGGTGGTGGTGGTGGTGGTGGTGGAAAGGAGGGAGGCAACAACAATAGCACTCCTACCGACACTAATAACGCTACCAGTCATTATGTTCTTAGTAGTATGCCACTAGATAGGCCAACGCCATTAGATCTAGCACCAGATGAAGGACTTTTACTGGAGACTTATCACGGTCAAGTAACAGCATGGGGATGGAAATGGAGAACTAAGATGACAACAACAAAAATGTTTTGGGAATTGACACACGTCCCTGTTCTCCTGGGCTCAACCTACTTCACTCCCACTGACCTGAAGCTCTACCTGCATCAACTCCAAGCCACATGTGGCGCCAATGCATTACCCCCAGTGGCAGTGAGGGTGCTGAATAGCAAAGCATGTAGAAGTGCTATTATGTTTGGGGATACATTGGATGAGGAGGAGTGTAGAGAGGTGTTGGTGGGGCTGAGGGAGACGAGATTGTATGAGATATGTGCCCATGGCAGGCCTACTGTGGTGGGGTTGGTGGATCTAGGGGAGATGGAGAGAGCTTTGAGATTGGTAGGAGGTGCAGATGGAGGGAGGAGGAGTGGTGGGGATGGTGGTGTAAATGGTGGAGTAGGAGGAGGGTTGAAGGCAAAGCTGATGGCAGACCTGGAGAGCGGGGGAAAAAGAAAAAAGAATGGGTCTGGTTTACCATAAAAAGTAGTGAAGGGATCATGTTTGGGAAGTGCAAAATTTAGAATATATATAACTTCAAAAGAGTAAAGAAACGCAAGGAAGTGTTTGGAATATATATTGCTTGCAAGTGAAAATCAAAGTTTGATCACTTTCAGAAATTAGAGTTTAAAGGTATACAATGGGAGAATCACAAGTAAGTAGGGATGGAGTAGAGTGTTAGCGAGATGGTGGAGCATACTGGGCATCATTTTGCACTTTATGGGTTTGACATCTCAAAGTCATCACCCTCGGGGAGAGTGATCTTTTAGATACAGACGTTCTTTCTAACACATACCTCTCCCTTCTATACATGCAGTACTCATTTAGTCTTACCACATTCAGTCCTAGTGGTAAGCTGGTCCAGATCGAGTATGCACTGAATGCTGTGAATGCTGGAGCCACTTCTCTTGGCATCAAAGCGACCAACGGTGTTGTCCTCGCCACTGAAAAGAAGCTTCCCTCTATCCTAGTTGACGAAACCACAGTTCAAAAGATATCCCTCCTCACACCAAACGTTGGAGTCACCTATGCCGGCATGGGCCCCGACTCTCGAGTCCTCGTCCGCAAAGCCAGAAAATCCGGCCAAGTTTACTACCGTCAGTATGCCGAACAGATCCCAGTCGCCCAGCTAGTTAGAGAAACAGCTGCAGTCATGCAGGAGTTCACTCAGAGCGGTGGTGTCAGACCATTTGGTGTTTCTCTCATGCTTGCTGGTTATGATGATCACGGCCCACAGCTCTACCAAATAGATCCTTCTGGTTCTTATTTTGCTTGGAAAGCCAGTGCTATTGGAAAGAATATGGTCAGTGCTAAGACTTTCTTGGAAAAGAGGTATTCTGAGGATATGGAGATAGAGGATGCTATCCATACTGCGCTGTTGACATTGAAGGAAGGGTTTGAAGGGGAGCTGAATGGGGAAAATATAGAGGTGGGGGTTTTGGGAGAGGATAGAGTATTTAGAGTTTTGACACCTGCTGAGGTCAATGATTACTTGCAAGAAGTAGAGTAAATAGAAATTACATTGACTAAACCCTTTTTTAATCTCTAGTTTTCAGTGTGTTTTCACTACTACAGTATGTAGTAGTATATTACAACTCATCCTTATCCTCTTTTTTATCACCACTACCAGTAGTTGCTTTCTCTTCTAAATACTCCAATGCAAACGCAGCATGCAAAGCAGCCCCAACAGGCAACACACTCTCGTCCATCAAAAATCTAGAAGTGTGTAGTCCATGTATACTTCCCACCTTCTCATCCCTAATCCCCAACAATGAAAAACACGACGGTACTTCCTGAGCAATAAACGCAAAGTCTTCTCCTGCCATCCATGGCTCCATGTTGTTCTCTACATTCTCTTTGCCAAGAATCTTTACAGCGACGTTGGTTGCGAATGCATATGCAGTGTCATCGTTGATCAGAGGAGGGTAGTAGGGGTGTGTGTCCTCCATCCAGTCGACTTCACCAGTGCAGCCATGTGCTGCTGCTACTTGAGCTACTACTCGGCCGAGTCCTGTTCGCAGGCTGGTCATTACTTGAGGAGACGTGGCGCGTACTGTTCCCCCGATTTTGGCCTCGTCTGGAATAATGTTGAAGGCTTGTCCTCCTTGTAGTCGGGTGACGCTGACGACGGCAGAGTCTAGCGGAGAGGAATTTCTTGATACTAGTGTCTGCATAGCGGTAACTGCAGCTGCAGCAGCTACTACCGGGTCTGTGGTCAAGTGAGGCATGGCAGCGTGACCCCCTCGGCCTTTGATTGTAACCTCAAACTGAGCAGAACCTGCCATAATCGTTCCCTTTTTCGTCGCCACAGTCTTGCTTTTCAAAAATGGCGCAACATGCAACCCAAACGCAGCTGATACTCCTTTTAAAGCTCCTTCTTTCACCATTAAATCCCCCCCAGCTCCTCCTTCCTCTGCTGGTTGAAACAGCAGTCTCACTGTTCCTTTCAGGGAAGCTTCTTTTGATTTCAAGATCCGGGCTGCGCCCAGCAACATGGTCATGTGGGCGTCATGACCGCATGCATGCATGACTCCGGCAGTTTTACTGGAATAGGGGAGAGAGGTCTCTTCGTGAATGGGGAGCGCGTCCATATCTGCTCTGAGGGCTACGACTACTGAGGTGGTGGTGGTGGTGGTGGTGGTGGTGGAAAGGCCAACCTTAGAGGAACCTATGGTGGCAACTATGCCAGTCTTGGCAACTGGGTATTGATAAGGGATGCCCATATCGTCCAGATGCTTTCTAATGGTAGCACTAGTGTTGAGTTCCTGTGTAGAGTGGGTGGGGGGGAGTCAGAAAGGTGGATTCGGGAGAACACCGGTGATTGTCAGGTGGGACCGGGAAAGACCTACTTGAAACATGAGCTCTGGGTATTCATGCAATTGCCGTCTTGTGGATGATAGCCATGTTTGCATGCCTTGAGCTTCCTTAAGGAGGTCTTGAAGCACGTGTGTGGCTGCAATCACCTCACATTGCAGATGCAATAGGGCCAATAAGACTCCAATCAACCGCATTATATTCATGATATGTATCAAACTTTTTAAATATTATCAAGTTACATGGACCGCAATTTATTTCAACTCCAATCGCAGTTTCCTGTTATATTTTAAAAGAGAGAAAGACCAGAGGTGGCGCGGGGCGTGTTGCAGCCTCCCCCCCCCCTCTCCCCCCCTCTTCCTGTCTCCCTCTCTTTCTCACATACACACTCACTCTCTCACGCTCCGACACGTTAATATCATTTGTAGATTTCTGGAATTGGCATCATTCCTTCTTTCAATGCATCCCTCAGTTTCTTCACCCCGCCTAATAGCTTGGATGGGGGCGCAATCTGGCCATCCTTGGTCGCCCCTTTCCCTTCACCCTTCACATCCCCACCTTGAGAAGAAGGAGGAGGAGCAGCCCCTCCTCCTACTACTACTGCTCCTAATGTAGCAGAGTGATCCCCCCCACCTTCTTGCTGTGCCATCAATGCTGCTGCCCTCTCCTTCACAGCGGCAGCCGCAGTGGCAGCTGCTCTCTTCTGCTTCCAAGTAGCTTTAGCCAGCCCCCTTATCTTCCTCCTCCGGTCAGCCTCCGCTATCCTTTCCAACGTTTCCAGCCTCGTCACCTCTGCTCTTGCTCTTGCCAAACCTGCCCTTAAATGGACTTGAGTCAGGGGATTTTGCGCTAGAAATAAATCTAGACCTTCTCTAGTTAGTCGTATTAGTTCGGATTTTGTACTTGCTACAAAATAGCCCTTCCACTTACCAGCAAACATGGCTGGATCCAGCATTGTCAAGACTCCCAGAAACTCACACTGCCCTCTTTCACTGACCAGCAAGTTGTCAACACCTCCAAAACTAGCATTCTCCAGCATAGTTTCAGCCCTAGCTGTAGCTTTCTGCAGCGTTGTCATCAGTGTATGCGACCTTTCAATTCCAACCGGCACTTCAGAATTTGACCAAGCTAAATTTTGAACATTGGTCCCTGCAATTGTTGAATCCAACGTTTCCAGGAAACCCACACTCCCTTCTGGCTGCAATCTACCATTCTTACCACCATTAGTAGGATCATTCTTTTCTGAAGCAGCAACTGCAGCTGCAGCTCTAGACATTGCAGTAGTCAGCACACTAGGCAGGGCTGCTGGTAGTACCGCTTCCCAATGTACTTCTACACTACCACAATCTATATAGTACAGTACAGGTGTTCCAAGTGGTGTTTTCAGAGGGATTCTACTGCCTGGTTGGAATATTCGTATGGCTACTGGCTGTTCTATTGGGGGGGCTGTAGTGGCACTGATAGTCATACTGGGGGCGATGGTTTTAGATAGTGGTGGTAGTGGTTTGGTGGCTATGATTTCCTCATCGCCATCATCCTTGCTCTTCTTTTTCTTCTTCTTCTTTTGTTTCGCAGTAGTAGCCACATCATCATCACCATCATCATCATCATCATCATCATCATCATCATCATCAACAACAACTGAGACAATCTCTCCCTCGTCTTCCTCTATTTCACCCTTAGTAGTAGTAGAAAAAAAGGGACTTGGAGGGAGTGTTCTGTTCTGTAGGCTGAAAGACAGATCAACAGAGGAACTATCTGATGATTGTTTGCTCAATGATTTACTGGGTTGTCTCCAAAATGTTAAAGAAGCAGCACTCTGCTCCACTGCTTCTGGTCCTCCTAATGATGAAGTTTCCCCACCAATGATGGTTCCACTTTCTATCATATCATCAAAGGATAGCACTGTTGATCCGTCTTTCAATGGTAATTGTCCTTTTTCCCCTGCTGGTGATCGCGTCATTGTCATCATCGCCATACTGTTATGTGGCTGGATTTCATCTGAATGTTCAGGAACGGTGAATATGCCACTCATACTAGTAGGTCGACTATTATTATTAGTGTTGTTGTTGTTGTTGTTGTTGTTGTTGTTGTTGTTGTCGTCCTCGACATCATTGGTACAATTACTGAGATCTTCTCGGTGATAGATCATGGAATCTCTACTCAATAAATGCAATCTCTTATTTTGACCATTCCCATTACCACCACTGCCATCTCTTTGTTCCTTTTGCTTCTGCTGCAGGTGGAGTCTGTTTTCTGTGTGAGCTCTTGTGAGAGCTTCTACTACTGAGAGTTGAGAGTTGAGCAACATAAAGGCAGTAGAAGAAACAGGTGCAGGAAGAGGGGGAGGAGGAGTTGAGGTTGCTCTAGTAATACTACTACTACCGCTCTTATCATTCTTATTAATGTTGCTTTTACTGCCCATTGGAGCCTTCCCCTTTTTCTCACCATCTACCAAACTATCAACTTTGCTTCTCCCTGTCTTGATAGTAGCTGGCAAGAATTCAGGAAAAACAACAGCAGCCACATCACCCGCAGCCATTGGTCTTTGGACTTTCTTCCGCTTTGCAGTAGCAGGGCTCTTTGGTGTTGGTGGTTGTGAAGAGTGGTACTCTACTCCTCCCTTCACGCTATTGCTAGTAGTACTGAAAGAAGAGCCTACACCTGCTACTGTTGTTTTACCACCATATTTACCGCCATTTTGACCAGAAGAAGATGATGAAGATGACGGTCTATCACCGGTAGCATCACCGCCGCCAGTAGACTTATAGCCAGGAGCCTTTTCAAACACAGCTGGCTTGAACCCACTCTCATCTGCATTTGCATCATTTGTACCTCCAGCTTCACCACCAGCTTCACCACCAGCATCATCACTATTATTACCTCCTGTCAATAAATGGTCCGCATTCTCCCACCCATCATCATCGTCATCACCATAAGGCAACAAATCAAGCCATTCCTCTCCCACCACCCAAGGATGCTCCAACACCTGCTGAGCTGTCAGTCTCCCTTCCGGCTTCTTACACAGCAGTCTTCCCAGTAAATCTTGCAGCTCTAGCGATACTGGAACATCGGGGAAAGGTACTGGAGAGGTGGCAATGAGGTCATATAGCTCGGGGGTAGAGGCGGCAGAGTAGGGCTCCTGGCCGTAGATGAAGACATAGAGAGAGACGCCCATTGCCCACATGTCTGCTGATCTTCCACTGTAAGGCTCCCCAGCGCATATTTCTGGTGACAGATAGGCAGGAGTACCAATAGAACAATCTAAAGTATCCTGATCATCCGAAGAAATAATCCTCGACTGACCAAAATCAGCTATTTTAACGCTCGCATCACCATCCAACAGAACATTCTCTGGTTTCAAATCACCATGAACAACACCGGCAGCATGCAAAGCAGCAAGGCCGGCTGCCATTTGTTTGAAATAGAAATGAGCAATCACTTCAGGGAGAGCTCTATTGGGAGAGAGTTGCCCTGGCCGTATTAATGCCCCTCCACTGCAATACTCCACAACCATGAGTAACTTGCCTGCTTCTTTATCGTCTATAACTTCATATAATTTCACTAGATTCTTGTGATCCAGGGATCTCATTACTTGGATTTCCCTTGCAAGGTCAGCAAGAGGGTTTGGATCTGTACAATCACAAATAGTAGTAGCCTTATTGCTGTTGTTGTTGTTGTTGTTGTTGTTGTTGTTGTTGTTGTTGTTGTTGTTGTTGTTGTTGTTGTTGTTATTCTTGCCTTGGAGGAAGGTCTTCCTGCCCCCAAAACCACGATGTAACATTCTCGACTTGGCAACCTGTTTCATAACTCTTTTATCCACTACTTTTACTGCATACAATAGATCATCACTGACGTTAAGGCACAATTTAACCTTGCCGTAGCTTCCTTTACCCAGGCTGTCTATCACTATGTAGTCGTTTAGAAATGTAGTGCCTTCTAATACTCCGACCCTTAGTTTGAATGTTTTTTTAACTTTAGATAGAGAACTATGACGATGATGGTGGTGCTGGTGCTGGTGGTCCGTATTGTCATCACTGTCATCTTGTTCAGTTTCAAAATCAGATCCAAGTAAGTTGCCGTTAGGATCGTCATCGCTGCTGGTAGTGGACTGCTCGTCGTCGTTGAGGGCGGTGGCAGTGTTGTCATCGTCAGAGTCTGCTAAGGAGTCATCATCTGAATTGTGGTGATTTTGTACTACTGGGAATCTTCTGCTGGATTGAGCTGCTACTGGGAGATGCTCATTGGCAAGGTCTCTGTAAATTGGGGGAAGGATTGAGTTATAGAGTGGTGGGACGAGAGAGGCAGGATGTTCGGTCAGTCGTTCGGTGGGAAAAACCTACCTTTTGTCGGAACTGGAGGTTTCTTGCCGATATTTGGAGGTAGCACAACCCATGATATGATGCACAACGTGTCAAGTGTTATTTGATTCTATCAAGGGGGTATTTCTCGGGTAGATTAGATGACTTCAAATTGGGGAAGAAACATCAATTAGACGGGGAAACTAGGTCAATACACACATTTCACCAAGCACTGTGTAATGTTGTTACCATGCAAACGGTTTAAATACTGCACGTTTACAGAATAGTTACAACATATATTTATTCTCCCCAGTCACTTATTCCTTCACCGACCCCAACTCCTCATTTAGCAGCATTCACTATACCCTCCTTAGCCTCAGCAAACGCCCCCACCACAGCCCCCAATTGGAGCTTCTCACTCGTCCCAGACGCCAACCTATGCTCCACTGCCGCCAACTTACTCACCAGCTCAATCCTTACTGCAGCAGGCATTGAAATACTAAATACAAATGGATGCAGCTGCTGCACTATATCCACCAGTGCCACTCCCTTGTGTAACTGCATTTGATACATCTTCTGAAATACACTCTCTATAGGATCATTTAACAGCAATCTAGCACAGTTTTCTATATCTACAGGCAGTGGTTTGCCAGCTGTAATATAAACACTGTCCTCTGTAACTTTCCCATCAACAGCACTCATGGCTACAGATTGGAGAAGGTTCAGGGTACGTCTCATATCACCACACCCCAGTTCTATCAATGCATCTACTCCATCTATCTCTGTGTCAACCTGCTCCTGACTGCATATGTAATCAAGTCGGGTACGTACAAACTGCTCTGGAAGAGGTTGGAATCTGAATCGGGTACAACGAGATTGCAGCGCTGGAATGATCTTGGAGACATAATTGCAGATTAAGCAAAACCTGGCGTTTCTGACGTACTTTTCCATTACTCTGCGTAGAGCGAACTGGGCGTCTTTGGTCATTGCATCGCATTCATCTAGGATGATGAGTTTGAATTTATTTGAGAAGATGGTTCTGGTACTCGCAAAATCTTGGATCTCATTTCTAACAATGGCTATACCTCTGTCATCAGAAGCATTGAGTTCCAAGCTCATATTGGGGGCTGATTTGCCGTACATTTCCTTGGCTAGGGCCAGGATGGTGGAGGTTTTGCCGGTACCTGGAGGGCCATAGAATAGAAGATGGGGGAGCTGGTTTTCTTGAACGAGCTTTTTGACTGTGAATTGAAAAGTGTAGGAGCGGTGAGGAGAATGAGGAAATGTATGCGTTCAAGAAGAGAAATTGTGTGGGATTACAATCTGTGGTGCTAGAGGGTGCTTGAAAGAAAGCAATGCTGTTGTTATGAGCGATGGAGTAGAAAGTAAACAGATGATTAGTCGACTTACTTGTATCTATAATGTCAGTGTGAGCAGCAACTTCATCCAAACTTTGAGGTCTATATTTCTCACTCCATGGCTGTTTGGACTGCAGTTTTGCTGTGCCTTCTGTTGCAGCGACACTTGGTAAAGCACCACTCATTTTTGATCGGTTTTGAAAAAAAATGATCCAAGTCTATGTTGACTTTTATATTAGCAGTTGAAGACTTTGTTTATTAGTAAGCAATACGTATAATGAACTGAATTGCCATTTCCCAAATCATGTTGGGATATTAATGAAGCCGTGCACACCAACTCACCGCCCACCGACACCGACCGCTCACCCTCAATCTCTTGTGGTGTTGAGGACTTCCCACCAGGACAGCCAATTGGACCTTGCATGAACCACATTATCCATAGAATATGAAGCATCAGAGAGTGAACCCAGACTTATCCATTACCGATATTAACTTTATTTTAAAGCCACCATCAGTGTTGTTTTAATATGAAGCCTGTCTTCTTCCTCTTTGCCTTCCTGGCCATCATAGCAAGTGGTGAGTTTCCATTATATGTTAGGCCTGCTGGAGATCCAGTAGTCGTGTTCACTGCTCGCTTAGACCATCTTAGTGATCAGTTGCATCTATTTGAAACCTAGAGATCTATAAATCCCCAGATTTTACCAACAATGACAATTCCAATATATGTGCTGCATGTCTATACAGACGTCACTTGAGGCAATCTCTCTCTCTCTCTCTCTCTGAACCAAACTCACTTACCCTCTCTCTGCAGTCGCCCACGGCCAAGTCACCATTGTTGATCTAATGGCCAGTGACCCCAGGTTCAGTAACCTCCTTGCAGCCATTACAGCTGCTGGCATAGCCCTCCCTGATGCTCCATTGACCGGCTTTGCTCCCACCAATGAAGCATTCGCAGCTCTGTTTGCCCAATTAGAATTAGCTCCCGAGGAGGTTCTAGCCGACATTCCCCTTCTTGAGGAGGTCTTGGCTTACCACATTATTCCAGTAGCTTTCTTTGCAGGTGATTTTGTGGATGGACAAGTTTTGCCTACACTGAGTGGAGGTGAATTGACAGTGAGCATCATGGATGGGAAGGTGCTGATTGGGACCAGCAGCGGTCAAAGCATTATGGTGGCTGAGGCTGACTTGAGGTCTGGAAATGGTGGAGTGGTGCATGTAATTAATGAGGTATTGCTTCCTTGAGTAGGGAATTGATCATTATAACTTTAATGAAACTAGATTGTGTATTACTACTCGATTTATTCAAACTTTATTCAAACATGTTGTCTGGTCAATATATTCTCGGTATATTTCTGGGACAGGTAAATGAAAGCGTGTTGAAGCCTACAATATAAGACTCGCACAACCTCAATTACAGGATACATAAAAACAATTAAATAAAAGTCTGAACTTTGCTTGAGTAAATCACTTTTAAAAATGAAGTACATGAAGGTTATTGCTGCTATTTTGGCCCTCTTTGTGGTCAGCGGTAAGTGTAGAAGATTCTAGCTTTGCCTGTGTTTCTTCGTTTGCCTAGTTTATACTGCTACATTGTGCTTAAATTACTCTAATAACACAAGGCAATACGCTGATTAAGCTTTAACGTTGATGCATTCAGACCTGCCATGTGGCTCAGCTACTACTCCAATGCCACCTGGACGACTCGTCCTCTCGCTGGTACACCTTCACTCACCTCCTCCTACCCACCCACCCACGCCCCTTGTTTTAACTCACAGCTTACTCTCAAGCCAATGTGGTTGAAATTGCCACCGGTAACGAAGATTTCTCCATCCTCGTCGCCGCCCTCACCGCTGCTGGCCTCATCGATCCTCTCCTCGAAGCCGGCCCCATCACCGTCTTCGCTCCTACCAACGATGCTTTCGAAGCCCTTCTCTTCAACCTAGAAACCACCCCAGAAGCCCTCTTGGCTGATGTCCCACTCCTTGAGGAAGTGCTCAAGTACCATGTGGTTCCCATCCCAGCCTTCTCTTCAGAGCTAGCTGATGGTCAGATCTTGCCTACTCTCCAAGGAGGTAACTTGACTGTCTCCATTGGTGAGTATGGAGTCCAAATTGTTCCAAGTGGGGGCCCTGCTGCTACTGTCATCGCTGCTGATTTTGGTACTGATGATGGTAGTGTTGTTCATGTCATTGACACTGTCTTGTTGCCATAAAAGGATGAGCTTATGTATGTACACATGTATATAGCCTCTAGGTTTTGGTAATTGCATCCACGGATGATCTAGGTGTTCTTAAATTTACTTTGTTGCTCCTTTTTTGAAGGCATTCATATACATACAAGATAGAAGAGAGGTGCCATCAAGTAAAGTTTAGTTTTTTTGAATGAATACGTACCATATGAATGTGCATATGTGGTTTGAGAAGTAGCAGTCAAGGTTCGGGTGGGTCTGCTGCCTTTTTTTTGAAAAAAAGCGAGTGCGGCGGTGGTTGGGTCTTTGTTTAATTGAGATCCAGCCCCTGCCCCTCCTTCTCTATTTTCCTATATTCCTTCTTACATGCCATAGCATGCAACTTTTTCCGAGTCATGGTTAATGTAACAAGAGAACCAAAGTCATCAAACATATAAGTATGAGAGGGAAAATCAATAAATTGTGTCGAGGACGTAACTTGCTCTTCGGTTGTTTGGATAAATGTGAATTCAGAAGACTGAGAACCCTATCATTCAAATCAATCGATATAAATGGTGCATTTTATCCGAACGTCACCAATCACTTCATGGGTGTAGGAAGCAGTATTCCTAAATCTAGAACTGGTAATATCATTGATCAGTCAGGTCTGGCGGAAAAGCTGTCAAAAAAGAAGCCATTAGTGCTCGTATTTGTTAGTCCAAACTGTTCTCTGTGTGCTGACATTGCTCTCAAGATCGCTAACGTAGGTGCCGCACAGCGAATTACCAACCACCATTCCATCGCTCACCCCGCTCTCCGTCATCTCATCTCCTCCACACCTCACTTCTCACTCTACAGACCACTTACACTAAGAACTGTACAGATATAGCATTCATAAACACTGCAGATCATACCAATTGGGCTCCAGAGGTTGGCATGCATTCATTTAATCCATAGAGCATATTAGTTTTTGTCACTCCCTTCCTGTTTCCTTCTCCTCTCTCACACACATATTCCTAACCCCACCCCACCCCCACCCAACACCACCCCCACCCAACCTCCTCTCTCTCACTCTTTCTGTCTACGTTACAGTTACTGCATTACAACATAGATACAGTCCCCAGTTTTGTTGCTCTAAATAGCCAAAATGAAGCAGTAGCAAAGTCATCGCCAGCAAAGACAGAACACCAAGTCCTATCTGCATTCCATCAAGTGCTAAATAGCATTTCATGAACTAAAGGGGATTTTCAGTTTTTCCCCTCCTTTTCCATTTAAAGTAGCAACTGACAACGAGCACCAAAAGTAAAAAGTAAAAGTTAAGCTTAATAGGATAGGTTAAGCAAAATGGCAGAAGAATCAAACACGACATCATCAACAAATAGATCAGCACTACCAGCAGAGGAGGTTAAGCTCGATCACTTTGGCTCAGGTCTACCAAAAAAAGCCTATGAATGTACAATCTGTGCCAGTTCCGACCAAGGTGATGGTAAATGGCACCACAGAGTCCCCCTCCCCAGTTACTGGTCCAAGAAGAGCCATCCATGTGTCCCCCGTGTCGCTGCAGCACTTGAATCAATGACAATGCACTACATCATCATCGCCCTTGTCTTGATAGACCTCGTCGTCACCATGCTTGATCTTGTCTTAGCAGACATATATAAATGTGAAGAGGATCCCCCAGAAGCATACGAACGCACAGAAAATGCTCTCATTATTATCTCCTTGACAATTTTAGGCCTCTTCATACTAGAACAGCTTGTGAAGCTAGTTATCTTTGGCATCAAATATTTTTTTGTATTCTGGCACTTGTTTGATGCATTCATCATCATTACTGCCTTTGTTCTGGAGATCACTCTCACTGGTTCAGCAGAAATTGTTGCCCCGCTCTTGGTTATACTAAGAATGTGGAGAATAGTGAGAGTGGGCCATGCGGTGGCTGATGCTATCAAGTTGGAGCAGCATATTTTGATAAAGAAGCATCATGATCATATTGCCATGTTGATTGCACAGTTACAAGCCAGTGAAATTACAGTTCCTCAGTTTATATTGTTGGCCAATAGAGAAACTGAGATGGGTAATGGTGTTGAGGAGTGGTGATGAGGAGGAGAGTGGGGGGGTTGGGGGGGGTAGAAGGTGTCGAGAAGGTATAGGCTACGGTTTTTCTTCCTTTTGCCCGTAATTTAATTGTGGGCATTCTTTTTAGCTTCATGAAATAGATATTAAGTTACTTGGGAACATATGCTGCATTGACACATTGTTATAACCTGATTGTATGACTACAACAGTGTGTAGAGCCATTTCCAGTTGTTTCCAGCGTTCCAAGGCCAAGACCACAAAGAATTTCTCAAGCTCTCGTCACAACACGTCAACAGCAGCGGGAAGACCGCCCATTATTGCTGAGAAGATGATGAGCAGCTCTAGCTCAACACGAGCTGCATTAGCAGGAGTGGCAGGAGGAGGACCTTCATCATCACCCAGCTCTCCTCTTCACCAGCCACTAGGCTTATCTGGCTCAACTTGGGAGCAGAAAGAGCTGCAATACCATTTCCCCAGCCTTACCCAGTCAATCACCACCGACATATGTATCGTTGGGGGAGGCATTGCAGGACTAACTGCGGCGTATCTTCTATCCAAACAAGGGAAGAGTGTAGTCTTGGTTGAAGCCAGAGTCCTTGGTGGAGGTCAGACTGGAAGAACCACAGCTCATATCATGCGGTGGTATGACGACTACTACTATAAGGTGGAGTCCATGCATGGTACTGAAAAGATGAAGCAAGTAGCAGACTCGTACGACAAGGCTATTGAATTTATTTCCAATGTAGTGAAAGAAGAAGGCATTGAGTGTGATTTTGAGCATTTGGATGGCTATCTGTTCCCTCATGCTACAGGTGAATCTTCACAGCCAACGTCATCGTCTTCTGCATTGAGAAAGGAGCTGGACGCAGCATTGAGGGCGGGAGTACAAGGTGTGAAGATGACAGATCTGGGGGGAGGTGCAGAGGTGGGAGGGATCAGAGAAGCTCTACTCTTCCCTGATTGTGCTGAATTCAACCCATTAAAGTATCTAAATGGTCTGGCCACTGCCATCACTGACACGTATGGAGGGCGTATCTACGAAGGTACTGCAGTTGTGACCTATGGTCACAACAGTCTTCAAGTAACTCAATCCATCCCAACTACCCCATACAATCAACAACAAGCAGAAGGCACTACTGCTAAAACTATTACATGCAGAGAAGGCATTATTCTTGCTACCAACAGCCCAATCAACAAAGATCTGCTCATTCACGCTCGTCAGATGCCGTACCGTACCTATGTCATTGGTATGAAGATTCCCAGGAGAAAGTTCAAAAAGGCTCAGTACTGGGATACTGCAGAGCCCTACCACTACATACGTACCTATCCCTTGAATGATGGTGGTAAGGAAGAAGGTCAAGAGGAAGGGAAGCAGTATGATGTTCTCATTGTGGGAGGGGAAGATCACAAGACAGGTAGCCTTCAGCACTACAACCCCTATCAAAGACTGGAAGACTATGCCAGAAGTCGTTGGACTGGGGCTGAAGAGGTGTTATTCAAGTGGAATGGACAAGTGATGGAACCTGCTGATATGCTGCATATTGCTGGTCTTGATCCTCTCAGTGCACATGGTGCTACGTATGTGATTACTGGTGATTCAGGACAGGGCATGACCGGTGGTACTATTGGAGCCATGGTTATATCTGATTTATTGACGTCAGCAGCAGCAGCAGGTGGTAAGAGTAAGAGTAAGAATGAATGGAAGGATTTGTATAGCCCAAGTAGATTGCCAGCTGTCAAGTCATTGCTTGAAATAGGAGAGGAAGCTGCGACTACCACGGTGAGCTACATTGAAAGAGTGGTTCCCAAACTGTCTTTGGTTCACAAGGAGTTGGAGAGAGAAGAGGGGAAGATTATTCAATCGGGGTTGCATAAAGTTGCTATATACAAGGATGCACAGGATAAGGTGCATAAATACAGTGCTGTATGTACACATTTGGGGTGTGTAGTGCACTTTAATAGGTGGGAGAAGAGCTTTGATTGTTCTTGTCATGGAAGTAGTTTTAGTTGCTTGGATGGTAGTGTGATTCAGGGGCCTGCTACCTTGGCATTGAAGCCATTTGAGATTGAGGATTTGGTGAAGGAAGAGTAGAGAGAGTAAGGAATGAGGATGGGGAGGGAGAGATTTGTAAGGGTTTTCCAAATTTATTTGGGTTGTTTCGCTGTTCGTGCTGGTTACTTTGATCGAAAATGGGGCGTCACTTGATTTGACCGTGTAATATGTAAGTTTGGAGCAAAGTTTCTGTCGATCCTTACAAATTTTGGAAAACAGCAGATAGTGCTGGCTGAAAATTGACGTTCTTTCCGTTCTTAAGTCTTTATGAAAGCGTTTTCAATTGAATGAATCGACATGGGAGTTGCTTAGCTTCTGAACCACTGGACCACAGTCTTAACCCCAGGCTCTTTTTGTGGGCAGAGAAGTCAGAGAGTGGCGCCCCTGATCGGCAGCTTCCCCATTCGAGTCGACAGCTGTGTTCCCTCCTACTTAACCTTGCTTTACGTCCTCTCCTAAGCATTTATGAGCCTTGCCTGCATCTACAAAAAAATCTAGAGCCTTCCCAAAGCTAAAAGCGGAATTGGCCATGTTGTCCCTCCAGGGGTCCATATTTTACACCCATGGAGGTCGGGCCGGGTGGAGGATTGGGGTTAGGGCGCTGTTGTGCTCTCATAAACCCACCTTGGAGACTAGTTGGCGGTGACTATTTGGTATATTTAACATATTTGTTGTTACATGTTGTACACTTAAGCGATGTCTGGTTACAAGAAGAACGAAAACGTACCCAGCAATAACGTACCTTCACGGACTTGGCATTCGCAACAAAGAGAATTAGCTGCAGATGGAGCAAGCCTTGGATTGGGCGTTGGACAACGTAGTCCTGATAGTGCACTTCAACAAGGTACACACATTGGAAGCGGAATCGTGACCCCTTCAATGCCTGCCTCTGGAGTAGATTTAAACAGCATAGCGATGGGTAATGGGGCTCTACCTACTTTGGACGCTGCAACTCTTCAGCAATTGACACTACAGTCTCAGCAGATGAACGGGATGAACATAGACTTGGCACTCCTAGGATACAATGCCCTACTACAGCAGACGCTCGGCATGGGAGCCAACGAAGTCCAGGAACTCATATTCCTACGCGAGGCTCTCCGCAAACTCAAACCGTCCATCTCTCAGACCTCCAGCAACAACAGCAATGGACAGGGACATGGAACTGGTCCTTCAAACCCCCTTTATAAGACTGAGCTATGCCGAAGCTGGGAAGAGACGGGCACGTGCCGCTACGGAGGCAAGTGTCAATTTGCTCACAGCAGAGAAGAACTACGTCCAGTTCAACGCCACCCCAAGTATAAAACGGAACTGTGTCGCACCTTCTCCAACACTGGAACCTGTCCTTACGGCACTCGGTGTCGATTCATTCACCACAACATAGCATCTGGCCCTCTTCCTCCTCATCTTCAACAGCAGCTCATGAATGGCGGAGGAGGAGGCGACAGCGGAGGTCCTCCTTCTTCTGCTAGTGGATCACCCTCCCCCTCCATCACCCTTCCCACAGCCAATGATAGCAAGAATGTAACTGCTGATGATGATGATGATGATAATAAAAGTGCTGATATTAGAAATGCATCAATGGATGATGTTCAAGGTGCCACTACTGCTGCTACTGCTGCTCTTCAGGCTCTGGCTCTGGCAAACGGTGATGATGGTGATGACGAGGTAGATGGTACTGATGAGAGCAATATTGCTGCTAGCTCTGCTGTTGGCGGGAAGAAGGACTAAGTTAAGATGACTGGTCTTCATACTTACCACCACCACCACTACTACTACTATAGAAACAAAGCAAAATGAGGCTCGCCATATACTGCTTGCTCTACTGGCTAAAGAACTGGTCTTGGCTGCTTTTTATATATTTCCATCCCCACGCACACAGACGCGCACTCTTTTTTCTAGGCTTTCTATTATTTCTCAATTTTAACTGAAATGGGCAAGAAAGCAAGGAAGAGGGGAACAAAGAGGAAAACTTGGGGTTCTTTTTGCTCATTTTTCCCAAGCACAGATTTTGTTTCTATTTTAAAGGGGAGAAGCCAGCTACTGCCTTCTTTCTCCTCTTTTTTCTTTAAGGTCCACCCAACTCAACTCAAGTGCCAAGGTTCGCATATGGTGCTGATGATGATGTTGTTTTGACTTCTTCAAAGAAAAACCACAACAATTATCCTTATTGGACCCTCTTTTCAGGGAAATCACCCTCTTCTTATTCTAACTATTTCAATATGGTAGCTGTTCTTTGTCTTTGTTTGCCTTACTAATTACTATTATAGAGTGATTTTATCTTTGTCTCTAGTCTTTTATGTGCCACTGATTTATTTTTTTCCGTTTTGATTGGTTGGTTGGGAGTCTTCACACGGGGAAACCCTCTGGGGGGTCGGTTTGCTGTCTTGGTTTTTAAGTCTTTCCCTACTCTTCCAAGGTCTCCGCCTGTCTTTGATATACTTTACCTAGCTAGATTTTTCAAATTATATCAGTTGATCTCATTCGATAAGATACATGTCTCATTGGCGCTCTACTACTATCTCTGAATTCTTTTGTTGGGAAAATAAAACAATACCTGCACATGTCTGCTTCTTATATCCTTTTTTTTGTTTCTATGGCAATCTTGGTCCTGCACATGCATACATACGTCTCATCCCTGCTGTTTTTAGGTAGTTTTGGCTCTATACATGAACACACAGCTGTTCACCATCCTCCTTCTTACATGTCAATTCTTTTTGTGGCCTGCGCCTTCATGGACTGGTTTTCTTTATATCTATATGATAATTATACACAAAATATGTCTCTCTAAGTGTCAGGTACGACACAGTCGGGTGTGTTGTT
>Ga0114919_10000150_pt1 | contig 45687 bp, 40 predicted proteins | sample BlataG_FD_88682 | JGI IMG/M metagenome (GOLD analysis project Ga0114919, IMG submission 88682) | Deep subsurface microbial communities from Black Sea to uncover new lineages of life (NeLLi) - Black_00105 metaG | ecosystem: Environmental > Aquatic > Marine > Oceanic > Sediment | place: Atlantic... | reverse complement strand
AGTACATTCTCAGAAAAATCAAGTTTATGGCCAATATCCACAAGACAGGAGCATTTAACTATTGTATAATCGCTGTCCCAAATAAGGAGAGATGGCTGAGTGGTCGAAAGCGGCGGTCTTGAAAACCGTTGAGTGTAACAGCTCCGTGGGTTCGAATCCTACTCCCTCCGCCATTTAACTGTAATTGGAGAGATGGCCGAGTTGGCTGAAGGCGCTCGCCTGCTAAGCGAGTGTGTGGTGAGAGCTGCACCGAGGGTTCGAATCCCTCTCTCTCCGCCAAAAAAAATAAAAAGCCCGGTTTAAAAGTCGGGCTTTTTTATTTTTACAATAAAAACTTAAGGTTTACGAAAAAACAGATTAAGCTCTGTCCATTTCACCGATCATCTGGTCCTTGTAAATCTCATAATATTTAAAGACCTTTTTGATATAAAACCGGGTTGCCTTGAAAGGGGGGATACCCTGATAATATCTTACGTTTCTGCTCCCGGCATTGTATGCCGCAAGAGCCAGTTTGACGTCTCCGTCGAATTGGGTAACAAGCTTTTTGAAATACCGTACCCCGCCGCTTATGTTTTGTTTGGGGTTGAAAATGTCCTCCACACCCAGCGCCTGGGCGGTTGCCGGCATCAGCTGCATAAGGCCTTTTGCACCTCTTTTGGAAATCGCTCGGGTATTGTATCCGGACTCCGCCATAATGATTGCCTTTACAAGAGCAGGATCAACCTGGTAGCGACCGGCCGCTTGAATGACAATGGAGTGTAAGACGCGTTCGGCTTTCTTAGGGCCTATGGATGATAACCTGTATTCCGTGTTGGCATAATCGTATTCCTCTATCAGAGATAGGGAGTTCGCTACCTTTGAAATCGCCGACATTTTATTGAGAATCCCGGCAGGGTTACGGCTATTATATATGGAGACAACAGATACACCTATGATCATTATAGAAATGAATAGAAATTTCACAAGTCCTACTGATAATAGCTGTATAGTTGTCTTTTTATCCATTATAGATCCCATTTTCGTTAGTTGATTACTTGCTGATGTCTGTATAAAGGAAAAAATAGAATCCTAGACTATAATCTTTATTTCTTGTATGTCAAGCAAAAAAAGACTACAATATATTGTGCTTAAACACCGCGTTGTGCATATAAATCTACACGACTTATAACTTTTTAAGAGCGGTATTCATACCTTCCTCGATTTTTTTTGCAATAATAATATGTTGTGAAATTCATTGATGTACCAGATTGGTCATATAAGAAGTGCGGGAAGCAATTGCGGTTATACCGGTAACTTTCCTGGCCCGGTCAAAACAGTCTATCTCGTCCTGGGATAATCTCGCTCTTTCCAGGTATTGGAGTTTTTAGTAAAAATCTGGAGTGCACTGCAGCCATAAGCCTGAGCCTCACAGAGGGCATTGTGCAGACCCTTTGAAATGGGAAAATGGGCACCCAGCAGGCACGAAGTCTTTTTGGTTGAGTATCCGCATTTTCTCATTAGCTGCGGGATCTTTCTTCAAGATCATAAGGTTTCGAATTTTGAATTTCGGTTATTGTATTTTTTTTGTTATTTGGAATTTGTTATTTGGAATTTCCATTAATTCAAAGATTCTGTGAACGAATACAAAATATTTATAATGTGCAAAAAAGAGTATTGCACGTGATGCTTTTATTAAGGCATGGGCTCAATTTCAACATGAATCGGTTCTATATGTTGTTGAATCGGCACACACTCGCCGGAGTATCTGATCTTTGTCAAATTCAATTCGAATAAGAATTCTGCTTTCCATTCGCTCCCGTCAGATGATTTTCCGGTGATTACTGTTTTTCTATACCTGTCCCCGCTCCATACCTGCTCCGGGTCTCCAGTGCGGATACATTCACATCCGCTGGAACATCCTATGGCGGTGCTGATCGTATTTTCTTTAATTATTTGGTCTGTGGCCATTACTAAAAGCCGGGCACCATCCATACTAACATTTGGAGATGCAATTTCTTGTACTAAATGGGGGCTTGATGCCTTCCATTCCACAATTTCGCATCTATTATCACATCTCATAACACCCTCCTAATTTTTAAGTGTTGTAAAAGCTGGATAAATTCTTCATTAAAGAGTGATGGCTAAATTAGGATGATTTTTTCGTCCCGTGATCCGGAAAACTGCATCCTGGCAGCGTATCCGGTTTCAAAAACGTTTCGATTGAGTCTCCTTATTTTGGCATTGGCTGCGGAGTCCTTCTTTTGAGGCACGTTATTGAGTATTCCCTGTATGGCCGCCTTTTTGGGCAGGGTTATGAATCGATCGTCCTTTCTTATCTTAAGATCCGCCGCGATAACTCCCAGTGAGAACGGACCCTTCATAATCGTCAGAAACTTATGTTTATTAAAGTCAAAAAATACCAGTCTCAGGTCATGGCCTTGGTCGATGACTTCCTCAAACCTTTTAAGATACTCATCTCGAGTAAGATATCTCGGGCCTTTGCGGCTGGCGGTAACCAAAATCGGCTCATCCACATAGAAATCGGCCACAACAGTAAGCCCCCTGGGAAAGGATTTTTCAAAATCTCCCGCCGTATAGACGGCTCGCCAGGCCTCGGATAGATCAAACCCGTTGACATAGTCCACACAATGGGGCACGGAACCCTTGACTTCATGTTCACGGATCATTACATCCACGCAAAGTGGGCCGCCGGCCTGGGCCAGACCCCGGCACTGGTGTATGGCTGCATGAAAACCTGCTTCAATGGCTGCGTCCGCCTGTATGTTCGACAGTGTGAGGTAGCCGGAACCGCCGATGGATGGATTGGTGATGGTAAGCTGTTTTTCTTTAGCCATGCCTTCCTCCTAAATCTTTTTAAGTTCGTTTATACTGATTGAAGTCGAAAAGCTTGGGCCCTCGAAACTCAGAGCGCCAACCGGGCAGGGAAACTGGATACACGACCCGCAGCCGAAGCATTTGCCGGGGTCGTTGTCGAGAAGCGCATGGCACCTGAGCCCGATGCCGCAAAGCCGGCACTTGAACTTGGGCATGTCCTTTAGTTTTTCAGGCTCCTCCCGGGCCACGCGCGCTCTTTCCTTGGCAAACTTAAGATCCAGGCACTCATCGGACCTTATAAAATGTCCCATGCGGATACCTGAATCCTTGGCATCCTTCCCCATGTCCAGCACGCAGACCCCGTCTGCCACCACCATTATTTTATCCTTGTTGAGATACCGGCAGTAAAGTTCCTTGAAGAGCTCGGCGTTGTCATCCACACGGTATGGGTTTACACGGATCACTTCAAAGCCCAAGGCCGATCCTTCTTTGTCAAAGTCCACCTCGAGGGGAATCTGGCCGCCGGTCATCCGGATATTGTAGTTGTTGTAGATGACGTTAATGGCGCCGAACTTTTTGTTTTTGGCGGCGAACTTTATACCGCTGATGTTAAAATTATAAGCGCCGTCTCCTGATGCGGTCACCACAATCTGTTTCTCGGAGCAGGATTCCTTGATCCCGTCACCGACTATGGCCCCGGTACCCATACAAAAGATTGCATCCACTATGCCGTAAGCGTGGTATCCCTGAAGATTGCCGCATCCTCTGTCCGCCGCATAGATGAGTTCATACCTGTTTTTGCCTTTAAGTTTCAGCTGCCGGTTAAACCGTCGCATGCCCTCACGCACTGACCAGGAAACCTTGGTATCCCCGCAACCGGAGCAATTGGAAACCGGTCTCAGATAGGTTATTTCATCCGCTGCCTTGTCTTTTGGAGCAGGGTTTTGTTTGGAAGCCATGTTGGTACCTCCTTTAACCATTCAAAATATGATCGATATAGGAAAACCGTTCGTATATCCTGGGCTCGTAAGGAATGCCGAGGTCCAAAACTTTTACTTCGAGGTCCCGCCGGTTTACCAGGTCTAAAAGTTGAAGGTATATTACCCGCCCGTAGCCCTCTTCGAACACATAGATTTTTTCGATGGGATGCTTTGAAACCAGATCCTCATAAAGGGCCCCGGGTTGGGGAAATACAAGGTTGCTCTCTATTACCACAACATCCCCGTATTTGTTTAAAAGACGGTCCCTCAGAGCCGGGTCGTCATCCACCAGGCGAAAGTCTTCCCTGAAGGGACCGTTCACTACTATCATGACCTTGGGCTCAGCACCGTATTCAGTCACCCGGTTCCCCAGAAGCTCGAAGTTCTCTATAATCTTTTGTTTGAATAGGGGAATCAGTTTTGAATGAAATTTTTTTTCTCTGGGGCGGATGTGGGGGCCGATGGTGACCAAATGTTTGGGATCCCTTGTGAAGCCTTTGCGCCGATGATTTGTATCCATGTCCAGTTCCACCACCGGATCCACGGAAACCTCCCGGTAGGAGAGATCATAGTTCATGATCACCGCAAACGGAACACCCAATTCCTCGAAGAGTCGATAGCAGTTCTTGACGGTGGTGTGAGCGGTGCTGGGGGAGTGAAGTTCCAGGGTAGGGATTCTAAAATGAAATCCGAAGAGGACCTTATTGTCCTGCATGGTCTGTGAGGATGTCCCCTGACGGTCATCCCCTGAGGCAATACCCAGGCCTCCGGTATACGGAACAACATTAACCGCAACCCGAAGCGCATCCGCCGCAGTATTTGCGCCCAGGTGCTTAAACGAACACATCACTCGTGACCCTACGGGAATTCGCTTTCCCTTGTCTTTGGCAAAGACCGTATCGCCATAAACCAGGTCCCATTCTTCTTTGGTAAGGAACTCCCGTTTTTTAAAATCCCCTTTGCAGATTACAGCTCCCAGTGCCAGTGCCGCGGCGTTGTCCTCGTTGGTGGTCGTTCCCCAATGAGCGGCAAGCTGGTAGCCGGTTTGATCCAACATTTCACCCACCCTCATGGTAAAAGGGTTTCCCTTGGGGATATTCCCCGCCAGTTGCTCGAAGCTCCCCTGGAGGTCCGAAATGGGTGCTCCGGGATAACCCGTGGTCACTCGCACACCCGCCTCTAAAGCTCCCCGAGCGATTGCCTGGTTGCCCGAAAGCCTCATCCTGCCTAAATCAAAACTTGCAATATTTTCCATTGACTCACCTCTCTAACCGTATAATTTATTTATAAATTCGATTAGTTACCGTAATCTTTATATCACCCTATTAGGCTTTTTTTTCGCATTAAAAAATATATTCAGCAAGAATTGTGCCAAAAAAAATTGTGTGGGTCTAATTATTTGAAATAAAATGATAAAATAGTATTACTATACAGTTTTAATATGGATATGGCTTTTTGGAATAGAGGCAAAAATGTCTCAAAATAGTGGAAACAGAGTATTACTTGTTGATAGTGTAGATAATATTGGTTATGGGACATAAAGAGCCCGATATGGGATTATTAAATCCTGTGCGTTTTTATCTTTCTGAACAGTGTCCTGCGGTTGATGCCCAGAATCGATGCGACCTTGGCTTTGTGCCAATGGTGTTCATGGAGCAATTTTTCGATATATTTTTTCTCGAAACTTTCCTTTGCGGTACATAACTTAAAATTATTGAAATTTTCAAGGATTAATTTTTCTGCGATAATTTCCGGTTTGGCCGGTTTGGATTGTGATATATCCAAAAAGTCGATTTCCTTTAAAGTGATATAGCGGTGTATCGCGTTCTGGAGTTCCCGGACGTTACCCGGCCAATCGTAGCTTTGCAAAGATTTAATTATATTTTCGGGAATTGAGGGGATATTATCATCATCGCAATAGGCATACAAAAAATGATAGAGCAACAGAGGAATATCCTCTTTACGTTCTCTTAATGGCGGAATGGTGATGGGAATGATATGTATTCGATAGTAAAAATCCTCACGCGCTTCACCTTTTTCCACACAATCCTTTAAATTTTTGTTGGTTGCTGAAATAATACGGATATTCGATTTTTTGATTTCCCTGCTTCCTATGGGTGTATATCCGCCACCTTCAATTGCTCGCAACAATTTTACCTGCATGTTAAGGTCAAGCTCGGCCACTTCATCCATAAATAATGTGCCGCCGTCGGCAATATCTAAATAACCGGGTTTATCAATATCCGCTCCGGTAAATGCCCCTTTTTTGTATCCGAAAAATTCACTTTCAATCAGGTTGTCCGGGATGGCGCCGCAATTGACGGTCACAAAATTCTTGCTGCCACGATTACTCAAATCATGAATGGTTTGAGCCACCAACTCTTTACCGGTGCCGGATTCCCCGTAAATAATAACATTGGCATTGGATAGGGCGGCTTTTAAAATAGTTTTATAGACTTCATGCATTTTTTTACTTTTTCCAATAATGCTGCCGAACTGAATAGAACCTTTAAAAGAAGCTCTCAGTCGCAAGTTTTCCTCACGCAGACGGGCCTCGCTGATTCGCAGAGCCTCTTCGTTTAGTTTCCGCTCGGTAATATCCACATGGGTTCCGACAATCCGGGCAGGCGTACCGTTTTTATTCCGGTCAACAATCTTACCTCTTGCCATAATCCATCGCCACCCCCCCTGATTTGTTTTTAAACGGTATTCAATTTCAAATGAACCGGAATTTTTAATAGCATATTCATTAATCTTGTCGATTACTGATTCCTTATCTTCAGGGTGGATCAAGCTTTTCCATGTATCGAAACTCTGTGGCATTTCATAGGGTTTATAGCCGAGCATGGTATAAAAACAGGGATTGAAAAAAGCTTTGTTTGTAACCAGGTCCAAATCCCATAATGCATCGCTAGTTGCCTCCATGGCCAGATCAAGGCGCTTTTTACTCTGTCGAAGAGATTCTTCTGAATTCCGGTAGTTGGTTATATCTTCCCCTGAACAAACAACGTATTCAACATTTCCGTTGTCGTCCAGCTTTGGGGTTTTAATTATCGATAATAATCGTTTTTCTCCTATTCCATTAATAACCCATTCTTCAGTGTAACTCTTTACTTTTTCATCAAACACCTTCACGTTGTTGGCGATAAAAGTCTCAGCTTCCTCTTTACTCAAAATATCGTAAAGAGATTGGTATTCTATGTCTTTTTTTTCTAAGTTTAAAAATTCCGCATGGGCTTTATTAACAGCACCATATGTTTCTGCATTTACTAAATACCAGATTTGAGTCTGTATGTTATCTAAAAGTAATTCCTGCTCTTCTATTTTTTGTTTCAAAGATTGTTCCGCATGCTTTCGGTCAGAAATATCCATAATCATAGCCAGCTTGGAAACAGATCCATCTGAATGGTATATGGGCGTGCTGACCACATAATACCAGTTCTCCTTTGGGGTTAAGACTTCACACCGAACGGTTTCACCTTTAAATATCCGGTCGTTAAGACACCAGGGGCAAATAGAATCACGATTATGTAACGATTTATAACATATTTGCCCGGTCGCGTCATAACCGAGCTGTTTGATATAATGTTCGTTCAGAAATTCAACGCGGTAGTCTTGTGAACATAAATATATCAGCCCATCAAAAGCTTCCACTATTGCTTCCGGTTGCAAGCCTCTCTCATATAATACCGCCTGCCGATCTTTACGCTGTTGATTCATTTTATCTGTTTGGTTAACCCTGGGTGTTATTTTTTTGCAGATTGGTATTTTTGTCATTAGAACATCCCCCAGTTGTTATTTTAAGTAAGGATGCTAAAAAGGATGGTTTTCAGTGAACCGTCGAAGTATATTGTATTATTCCCAATAGGAAGCATCTTTTATTGTATGAGTATTATCACTTAACGGTTATCTTTTGCAAGAATTTTTATGTAATTACGGTTGAATTTGTCTAAACATCCGACATTAGATATTGACAAAATTTTTCTATTCTAATATATTAAAATTTCAAACAGCTTGATCAAGGCGAATGTCAATGGGCCTTCCCACAAGGAAGGCCCTCACGTTTGGCTTGAAAGGAATCCTATCCTTCCTTCTCAGCCTTATCTTCCAAAATAAGGAAGTGTTTTACCCGTTAGAAATCCGGGTAAAAACCGTTCCACTTAATCTGGCCATTATAGTTTCTTTACATCGAGGCTACAAATGTTCCCGGGTATTGTGAGCGTCAGAGCAAGCTTTTTTTAACATATCAGCAATTTTAGAAAATTTATTACATCAATTCTAAAACCGAAAAAATCGATTATATCAGGATTTCTGCAAGATGCAGAAATTGATAAATACAGTGAAGGAGCGCCGATCCATGAGACCAAAAATAGACATATTTACTCTGTTAGATCAACTTCCCTATCGCAGGAAGAAAGAAAAAGAAAAGATAGTTCAACTGGACTGGAAGGCAGAGTGGGAGCGGTTCGATGCCAAAAAACTTTTTGAGTTTGACCTTGCCGCTATTCCTGAAGAAAAATTAAGTGGCATTCGGAAGCGAAAAGAAGTCATTATGGACGGCAACTATGCAGCGCTTTCGATTCTCACCAGGGTTGTAGACGGTCTCTGCGGTTATCCCATTACGCCGTCTACCCCTATTGCCGAAAATTTTGCCAAGGTTGCTTCAGACGGCCAGAAGAATTTGTTTGGTTCTGAACTCATGTATTTTCAACCCAGTGATGAACTTTCCGCCATTGCTGCGGTGGAGGCCATGTCATCCCAGGGAGGGCGTTACGTTGACAACTCTTCTTCCCAGGGATTGGTTTTAAAGACCAAAAACCTCTTTTCAGTGGCCGGCAAACGCTTGCCTGTGGTGATGACAATTATGGCAAGGGAGGTCAACAAAGGGTCTTTAAGTATTCATTGTGGTCACACCGATTTTTACGGGGTTCGCAATACCGGTTGGGCTCAACTGGTTGCCGGGGACAACCAGGAACTCCACGATCTTTTGCCGATAGCCTTTAAGACCGCGGAGCTGCGCCAGGTAATGCTTCCGTGCATGGTAATCGGCGATGGGTTTATCAAATCCCATGCGTTAGAGAACATAAAGGTGCTTTCAGACGATTTTCTCAGGTATTTTGTCGGGCCTCCGAACAGATTATACCAGCCCGATTTTGAGCAAAAGACCTTAACCGGCACCTTTACCGACGTGGATCTTACCATGGAAGGTCAGGTAGCCCAGGATCTTGCTTACCGATTTATTAAAAGAGGACTTATCGCCGCCATGAACATGATGAACAAAATCATGGGGACTAATTTAAAGGCGGTGGAATGCTACCGTACCGAAGATGCAGAAATGGTGGTTGTAATTCTGGGATCGGCAGCCGGTGTTCTCAAAGATATGGTCGATTACTATCGGGATGTGAAGGGGTTGAAGGTGGGAGTGGTTCGCCCTGTACTTTTCAACCCTCCCTGTTTTCAGGAGCTTGCCTACGGCATTCGCAATGCAAAGGTGGTCAGCGTGCTGGAACGATCCGGCATGGCCCACAACCAGCTTCTTTTAACGGACATACAATCCGCACTCCAGGTTTCGCTTCGGGCCGGCCGCGAAGGCAGACCGGAGCATAAAATCTACGGCCGTACCGACATGCCGACCCTTTTGCACGGGGTGTACGGACTGGGGAGCAAGGACTTTAACAAATACAACGCTGCGGCTGTTATAGAGAATATGTGGGCATGTTTTCAGGGAAAGACGCGCAAGCATTTTCTCCGGGACTTTTTTGTCGGAATTGAAGGACCTTATACATTAAAGCCCAAACCGCTTCCGGACTACAAGGATCGTGAGCTTGGAATGACATTTGTCGGCATCGGTGCAGAAGGCGTTAAGACGGCTTTAGAGACCGCAGCCCTTATTTATGCGGAAGGTAATGACAACGGCCAAAGATACATCCAGTCCGGTGCGCGATACGGTGCTGCCAGGAAAGGGGCGCCGGTTTTTATGAACCTTAGGATCAGCGCCGGTCCGATTCGCAATTCCTCGGAGCTCACCGAGCACGATGTCCTTGCATTTTTCAATGATAAGTTTCTCTCCGGAGAGATTTTAAGGGATTATGTGGGAGGGCTGAATGAGAACGGTCTTCTTGTTATAAACAGCACCAGAACAAAAGACGAAATCATCGGATCGTTTCCCTCTGAAATGCGCGAGCTTATTTCAAAGAGAAAGATCAAAATAATTGTCCTGGACGCAACCCGGGCTGCCCTGAAGCACCTCAAACGGAACCTGCCCGGCGCCATGATGCTGGGTCTTATAAACGCTGAGACAAAGATACTATCCGCCGATGAATTCGGAAACAGGTTTCAAAACATACTTGAGCAAAAACTGGGACCCAAAAAGGGTCGAGAGATTGTTGAATCGAACATCGCACTTTTAAATGAAGCAGCAAAACAGATAACTTCAACACCGGATCAAATGGCCGGTGCATTTGCCGGGGTCTCGGATAGTCAGGAGCCGGTAGCGGCAGTTAAACCCGAAGATTTTGGCAAAGGGTATGGAACGGCCGGTTTGCGTACAAAGCTTTCCCAAAAAGATGAGATGGGTACCATCAAGCCGGTTAACCTGATTGAAGATTATCAGAAACAGTTTAACGAGGATATGGTCAAACCTATCCTGGAGGGTAAAAATGTTTCCTGGGATCGATTTTTGCCCGTGGTTCCGTCGGCCACCAGCAGGTTTAGGGACATGAGCTATATCGGGACCCAGATACCGGTGTGGGATGCGAAAAAATGCATTGCCTGCGGCATGTGCGCTGCTTTATGCCCGGATTCAGCGATCTATTCCACCATAACAGATAAGCCTATTCCTGATGATGCGGCCGACTATTTCAAAGTTTTCAAGAAACCGCCCAGGGGGATTCCCTGGGAGAGATGCGCCATGAACATCAACGTTATTGATGCCTCATGCAAGGGGTGCGGGGTTTGTTCCCAGGTTTGTCCGGTGAACGCCTTTACCATGGTGGACAAATCAAAAATAAAAGATACGGATTTTCTGCCCCAAAAATACCAGGATCTTGACAATACGTACGATGCGGCCGGTTATGTGGACCGGATGGCCTTAAACCATCAGGTTCTTTTTGTCTTTTCAAAGCTTTATCCGGGCAAACATACGTTGTGTCCGGGCTGCGGCGAGGGTACGATCAACCTGTTGACCTTTTTTGCATTGGAAAGTTTGCGTAACAGTCCCAAAGGGATCGAGACCTTCTACCAGGGGATCAAGGTTCTATCGGATATAAACCGGCATGCCATAGATCACATGATCGACCGCGGGTTCAGCATCTACACTATCAATTCCACAGGCTGCAACCAGGTTTCCGAACTGGTCAACCCGTTCAACACCCGGATTTACCAGTCGGGTCACTACGGTTTCGGTACGGCATCTGCTGCTGCTCTTGGGGCCAAATTCAGTATGGACCAGGCATATCATAACGCTTTCAACGATGTATTGACCAAGATCATCGTTTTTGCCGGCGACGGCGCCATTTACGATATCGGCAACGGTCCCTTCAATTATGCCCTGGGCGAAAACTTTGATGTCACCTGGGTGATTTACAACAACGAGGGATACATGAACACCGGGGCCCAGAAATCGGGCGCCACCCGATTCGGTTGCGAAAGATCTACATCCCCGATAGGGGTCAAACATGCCGGCAAGACCACCCTGCACCGGCGGATCGTCAGCCAGGCCACGGCAATTTCACATGTCTATTCGGCTAAGCTAACCGTGGACAATCCGTTTTACGCCATCAAGATATTAAAGGAGGCCATCGCTTATTGCGGCCCGTCTGTGGTGGAATTTTTCTCATACTGTTCACAGGGCCACCAGAGCCATGACTGGGCGGGTCCTTTAATCTCGAGGATGATGAATGAGGCCAGGAAATGGCAGATACAGGTAAGAAGACCGTTCCATAAGCTTGACATCTCGGCCAACCCCGATCCCGACAAGACATATCCGGACAAAGGGAAATCGTTTAAAAAGGGTATCAAAAGAGAGCCGGCCACTTTCTATGATGTGGTGAGTATGCTGGGCCAGTACAATCGTCATATCAAGGCCCAGGAGGGTGATGTAATTCCAGAACTTATCCTGGTAAACGAGACCGTATCTCTTTTTAGATGGTTCAGAAACCAGTACTTGTCCGGCTACCGTGATACCATGCCGACTGAAGAGGAAGTGGAGCGTATTGTAGCTGAAAGATACAAAATATAGCGAAGCTCCGCCTCAAACTGACGTGTTTTTGTACATTCAGCAACTTTACTGCCAGAGACATAAAGATGCTGGTTAGAAATTTCCCATCCCGATTACATGGGAATATCCCCAGTCTGTTGTGGATACCTTTCGACTTGCGAATTTATCAAACTTGAATCACTTGTTTTTTTAAATAAGGCGCTGGTTGCAGCCATTTGTTTTTATTGCTATCGTAAAACCATTTGTCCGGGAATCCCCGACGTTTGAGATAGGAAGGATTTTCAACCCAGTTGATAAGCTCTAAATATGCCTGGTGAATTCTTCTGAATGTATCTGTATCTCCTCCAAGGTCGGGATGGTGTTTTTTTACCTGAAGCCGGAATGCACTTTTTATTTTCTTTTCAAGTCTCGGAGAATTCAAATCCGACTTGCCAAGCTTCAAGTGCATCAGCGATGCCTTTTTAACGGCGGGAATTTTTATTTCCGGCGGCATTACGGAACAGAATGCAGAATCATTGCGTCTTGCCTTTTCGAGTAAGAGACGAGTGGCAAGATAGTTACGATTTGTTCGTTTTTTTTCGGCCCACCATGTATTTCCAAGAAGATCGGACATAATACAGTAGTCCTCGGCGGGTTTTTTCCCGGTAGAACGAGGATAGATAAAACTGAAGATTTCTTTGGAATTGTAAGGAAGAACATCCATAACGATCATTGTGTCAGTGAAATAAAAGGTTGCATAGCGGGTGTTCAATGTTTTGAGCAAACCGGTTCTTAAATCGAGCGTATACCTGAGCTTCTGTCGGCAATGGATGGAACAATACCTTCGCCGGCCAAGATTGTCAGCTGTACCGCAGGAGAGACATCGTCTTTTTATCCTATAATCAGAGCCGAATATGTTTTTTTGTACAGAACTTTTCATGAGAAATGCGGTTTATTATTACGTCTTGATGTATCCCCACTCAACCAGACGTTTATAGGCATGTTTTGCCTTTTCGCCCTGGTTAACAATTTTAAGATATTTATAATACTCGTTAGCCGATTCCGTGATATGCTGCATCCCTTCCAGAGAGAACCCCTTAAAAAATATAATGTTAGGATTACCGGACAATAATTTTTCATAATATTTAAATTCTTCATATGCTGAGGCGTAATCCTTTTGCTTGATTTTGGCAAATCCGGCAAGATAGTATGCCTGGCCCTCCTGTGGATATACAGTTTTTGCTTTTTCTGCAAAGGATCTGGCTTTGGCATAATGTTTCTGGGCCAGTTGGCATTTAGACATCATGACAAGTCCGGCATAATCCTCGGGAGTTTGCCTCAAGGCTTTTGAAAAATGGATTTCAGCTTCACCATATTTACTCTTGGCCATCAAGCTTTCGCCTTCTTGCATGGCTTCGATAGTTAATTTAATTTTCCGAAGTTTCGCCGTATGGTCCATGTAGCGATCTCGGTATAGGGGAAAGCTCTGCGAAGACCGGTATTGTGTATGAACGGCTTCCACAGCAGTACGGTAACGCTCATCACTCATGGGATGTGTCGCAAACATTAATTCGATAGCATTGGGTTTGTTTTTGGACATGCGCCTCAGCATATCCATCAGCCCCACAAATTCATTTGAGTTATATCCGGCTCGGACCATATATCCCAATCCCAGGGCATCGGCTTCACGTTCGTTATCTCTGCTGTAGGATGCGAGGAGCGCACCCGCGCCGACCATTCCCAGTTGTGATGTCAGACTGCCAAGACCGGAGCTTTGGGTCCCTGCAACTGTTGCGAGGCCGCCGACAAAGAGGTTTATCAATGTACCTTTAGACATCTGTTCAGCGGTGTGACGTGCGTTAACATGTCCCAGTTCATGGCCCAGCAGGGCAGCAAGTTGTGCTTCGTTTTCAAGGGCAAGGAGAATTCCCCGGGTTGCGGCGATACTTCCCCCCGGAAAGGCATAGGCATTCACATAAGTCGCGTTCACGCCTCGGAACGAATAGGGCATATGGGGACGATGGGTTTGGGCGGCTATGTTTTTGCCGGTTCGATCGATATAATTATTCAGGGATGTATCCTGCAGAGGGCCGTAGTCCGAGGAGAATTGATGGGGTGAATGTTGGTTGTCGATTTTAATTTCCTGGGCTTCCGATACCATCATGAATTGAGGTTTACCGGTAACCGGATTTGCCGCACACCCGACCATAAAACCTGCCGCAGACATTGAAGACATCCATAAAAATTCTCGGCGGGTTATGCCATATTCGGTTTTGCTTTGTATTCGTTTACTTTGCATGTCTGTTTCCTTTGGATGAATGTAACCTAACGGATACCCTTTTCTTTTTTAATCACTTCATAGGCTGACTGGATTTCACGGAATTTATCACTGGCAAATTTTGCAAATTCCTCAGGCAACCCCTTTGATGCGATTTTGTCAGGGTGATAATCAGATACGAGCTTTCGGTATTGTTTCTTTATATGCTCATTAGAGTCGTTTCTGTTGCATCCGAGGACGGCATAATATTTCTCAACATCCTGGATATATTTTGATTTTAGTTTCCTGTATTTTTCATCGTTGAAATTAAATATCCTAACAGCGGACAGAATAAGCTTTTCTTCGTTTGGGCTCAGCGTACCGTCAGCTACAGATACTCTGAGTAATATATCTATCATAAGGTCAAGCATTTGGTACTGAGGTCGAAATTGGCTGTAAAATTGGCCGGCAAATGCATTAAAATTATCCGGAGAATCAATGGCAGTATGAAAAATGTTTGTGGCCAGTCTTTTGCTTTCAGGGTTTAGGTTCAAATCGTATACCATAAAATTTTCAACGGCATCGATTTCTTCTTTTGATACCCGGCCGTCTGCCTTGGCAAGCTTTGCGAGCATGGAGAACGCTGCAACGAAAAAGGTGAACTGGGCCTCTTCACCGGCTGAAAGACGGGTTCGTTCGGTTGTGTAGTAGGTTTGGCCGCCGGTATCAAACGCATGCCCGAGCGCAGCACCGGCAATTGCACCCAAGGGACCGGCCATAGCAAATCCTATTGTTCCTCCGATTAATTTTCCTAAAAAACCCATAAACATCTCCTTTTTATCTCCTTAATATGTGACATCTCAAAGAGTTCTGGAGTATTAACTGATGATATTGACCCGGCTCCATAATTTATTGAGAAGTTACTTTAATATCCCATTGAATTTGTTTTAAGTATTTTAACGAATGGGGATAATGCCTCTTTGTGTTCAAATAGCATATTTTTGTAATGTTTCCAAACCTGAAATTATGATATGAAATGAAAACTTCCTCCGGTTACTATTCATGAAATTTCCGCTTGGCAGGTACGGCTAAGCTCAGATAGTTGTCGTTTTCTTGGAACATCAGCTTTTTGTTGACCATCATCTTTAAAAAAGGCTCGATTCTGTCTGCAGCCACCGACGGGAACCGGGCAAGGATTCTTTTTAAAGACCGGTGCTGCATGCAAAAAAGATAGATTAGCCGGGACGTTCCCTCCAGGCGGTGTGTCAGGGGTTGGCCGTTGAGTCTTTTCTGGCGTATGGTCATAAAATTTCTGCCGTCACGAAAGGTTAAAATGTTCTCATGTCTTGGACCCTGATGGAGTTCGTCATACGACTTTTTCCAGGCTTTCAACTTTTTTTTGACCGGCCGCCAGAGTTTTCTCTGATGCCAGAGGTCGCCTCGATAGGACTGAATGGTAAACTGCAGGGCTTTAAAAACGTCCGGTGGAAATAGGACCGCATAATTACGGTGGTTGAAAACAGATCTGAGTCCGAAGGTTTCAGGGTTCTGCCATACAGGGCTCCCCAGGCCGAGCCAGAAGTGAACAATCTTTAACGGACGAAAGCACAGAACAAAATCCAGGTTCCGAAGCGTTTCGTTCACATCTTTTTGGTCGCTACCCGGAAAATGGAGTATCAGATTCGATGAATTTGTAATGCCCGTCATTTCGCAATGTTTCATGATTTCAATATTCTGTATTGCCGTCGTCCCCTTGTTCAGTTTTTTAAGGAGCTGTGTGCTCAGAGCCTCTATACCGATCTGGACCTCGTGCATTCCGGCGGCCTGCATGGCGTCCAGTACGCGCCCCGGAGTATTAGCCCTGATTTCTCCGAACAGGCGAAAATCCTTTCCCAGTCTTGCTATGCGATTAAAAATATCCCGGGATGTTTTCAAAGGGAGAAGGTTGTCCATAAAGGCCACGGAAAGTGTTTTATATTTGGTTGTCAGATGATCAATCTCCGAAACTACCTGTTCCGGGTCTTTTGATCGGTAACCGTCCCACTGGAGATTTAAATTGCAGAAGGCACATCCTGTAGATTTTTCGCCTTCTTGTTTGCGGCGCCACCAGCACCCTCTTGAGATTTCCATGGGAAGTGTTGGAAAGAAAGTTTTCTCCGGTCCGAATGATTGCAGCAATTCAAAGTAGTCATCGTAATCCGGAGGAACAAGAGCGGATAACTCATTCATCTGATGAAACGCAGCCGGTGTTTCTTTTTTATCGGATTCTGGTGTGATAATCCCCTTAACCGGAGGCATTTCTTTACACCCCGGATCGTTAAGATAAGCAATCAATCGGCTCAGGGGAAGTTCACCTTCACCGTTGATCGCAACATCAATTTCCGAAAAAATTTTAAACAGATTCCGTGTTGCATCAGTGGTGAACATGGAACCGCCCACAACAATAAAAAGATTCGGGAATTGCTTTTTAACCTGCCTGATGAAATAGAGTGACGCGGTTAACTGGCAAAGACATATGGAGAAACCCGCCAAACCATATCCTCCCCAGTCAATGGTGTGTATAAAAGTCTCGGAAACCTTCTGAACCTGTTTGGTTAGGGTCTCAAAAAGAATTTCCCGCAGCAGAGATTTACCGGCAGCCTGCTTATAAAAGATTTTTTCAATATGCTCAAGCCGTTCCGGGTATAACAGGGCGGCGTAAATGGTTTCCGCAAGCCATGTCTGCTCGGAAATTGCTTGATAGCTTCTGTATCCGATGGCCTCGGCGACTTTTAAATAAAAATGATGCGCATCGACCTTCAGATCAGGAAACTTTTTTTTTAGATAGGATTTCAGCGTGCCGATTTGAATTGAGGGACGGCTGTAAAGGGGCCATGGAGCGGAGATTAGAATTATTTTTTCCAATGGAGCTGTATGTTTGAATTTCATGTGCATAAACCCAACCCAGACACCAAGTATCAACTAAATTCCAAATTCCAATATTCAATGACCAAAGCCCGTTTAGAATTTTGAATTTCGGTTGTTGTGATTTGCGATTTGTTTTTTCCGGTTTATCCGGCGATCATGATGTCGTGTGCTTTTGATCCGCAATTTAAAACAAGGTCAAGTGCGGACAGGTTGGGAATAAAACTCCCCCAGAGTTGAGGATAAACCAGTGATGGTAGTTTAACATCCGTTAGTCGAATCCCCGCTTTTTTGAACCTGTCTGCATCAAGGTATTTTCTGGCAGCGCTCTGGGCCAAAAACTGCGATGCTCCCAATCTCCTGCACATCTCTATGAGAAGCTTGTCTCCTTTTGCCTTTATTTCAAGTTCGGACAATAATATGATCTCTGTTTCAATCTGAAGATGTTTCATCAAATAACGGATGATCTTAAGATTAAAATCGATAAGTTTTTCGAATTTTGTTGAAAAAAGCTCTTCCAAAAAATTTAGATGGTCCTTAGCATACGGAGCTTTTGCATAAGCATTTCTCAAGCTTTCCAAATGTTTTTTTGCCCATCGACCGTCGTGGCATATCCTGACAGTGTTGATTTTTTGCAGACCCAAGCCTTTCTTTTTTACAGGCAATGTCATCCATAGGCTTCCCTGGTCGTTTTTAAATCTGTTTCGAGTGGTCCAGGTGGTTCCCCTGGGGAACTGAACGTCATCCAGAATTACAAAAACATCAGAACGATGCGCCTTGTAAAAAAAACCGGGATACGGAAAAAAATAAGGCTGATTTGCAGATACAATCATTTTTTCAGTTGAAACCGGTTGCTCTATCTATCCTGTCCGGCCGTTGATCTGTTGACTGTACGGAACATCCCCCAATTATCGATGCAAAATGAAAGTTGCGCCGCTCAGGCTTCTGCATGAAGATGAAGAAGCGAAAATCTTCCATTTATACCGCACATATTTTTTTTAATCCGGCAGCACACCCATTACTTGAGCCGATAAAAAGGCTCGTCTCCGTTTTTTCCCACCAGCCTCAGTTGACCCCCACATTGCTCGCATACCAATAGACTGTCCAAAAGCTTGGAATCAGTGTCGGACGAATCGTCCATGATAACGGAATCTTCAGGAAGATAGATCGATATGCCACAGTGCATACACATACATTCTATCTTATTGTTCATGTGATACCCTTTTTTGGTAAATGTTGAGTTGTTTAATCCCACGATTTCAACTATCCAAAACCGAGAGAAACCGGTTGTTTTTCAGATCGAAATCCTGAAGGATTTTTTCTTAAAAGCTAAAAATTTTATGGACGTTCTCAGTTTTACAGTGTAGAGAATTACATATAGCAAATTTATCAGATTAATTCTACCTAAAGAAGTTTATACTGTTGGCTCCGCAACTGGAGTATTGGAATAATGGGGAGGATGGTATAAACAGATTGGCATTAAAAAATTTATGGTCTCGATAAGTTGTAGTATTTCAGAGACGGTATATTATGCTTTTAAAAAGGTAAATACGTATGGAACAAGAAACAATCGTACGCTTTGCTCCCAGCCCGACCGGTTACCTTCATATCGGCGGCGCCCGCACAGCGATTTTTAACTGGCTCTTTGCTCAAAAAACCGGGGGCAAACTTATCCTTCGAATCGAGGATACGGATGCGGAACGGTCAACTGAAGAATCTATACAAGGAATTGTTGAAAGTTTGAAATGGCTGGGGATAACCTGGGATGAGGGTCCCTATTTCCAGTCACAGTTTATTAATGAACATCTGGCCGCCGCACGCAAACTGCTGGAATCGGGGCATGCCTACAAATGTTTTTGTACGAAAGAAGAACTCGACCGAAAAAGACAGGCGGCATTGAAGCAGAAGAAAGATTTAAAGTATGACGGCACCTGTCGCCGGTTAACATCGGATGAGATTGCGGAAAAGGAAGCGGCAGGCATGCCTTACACCATTCGGATGAAGGTGCCTCGCGGCCACGGCTCCGTCCGTTTTGAAGACAGGGTTTATGGAACGATTGAATATAAGTACGAGGATATTGAGGACTTTGTTATTGTCCGTTCCAACGGTCAACCTCTATATCTTATTTCAAATACGGTGGATGACATCCGTGACCGGATTACCCATGTAATTCGCGGTCAGGACGGGCTGTCAAATACACACCGGCAGATTTTAATTTATCAGGCGCTGGGAGCACCGGTGCCGCAGTTTGCGCATATGTCACTCACCCTGGATCCTAAAAAAGCCAAGATCTCAAAACGAAAGCATGGCGAACTCGTTGCCATCCACTTTTACAAAGAGCACGGATTTTTGCCATGGGCATTTATAAACTTTTTGGTCCTGTTGGGATGGGCTACGCCTGAATCCAGAGAAATTTTTACTAAGGAGGAATTAATCGAAGCATTTTCTCTTCAGGGAATCAATCGTGCCAATTCCATCTTTGATGTAAGAACGAATGATCCAAAATATTTTACCGATCCCAAGGCGATAAGTATCAACGCCCATTATCTGAGGACGCTGCCGGTTGAAGAGATCGAACCTTATGTTCGAACCGAACTGGAAAAGGCGGGTCTCTGGAATTCTGAGTATGAGGGCGCAAAGCGCCGCTGGTATCTGGATACCATTGAACTGATTCGCAGCCGGTTTCATGTGACAACCGATTTTGTTTCCCGTGGGCGGGCCTATTTTTCCGACGATTTTCCCATTGAATCCAGGGCACTGAAAAAGAATATTTTCAAGCATCCGGATCTAAAAAAATGGCTCCCCTTGCTGGCAGATCGGTTGCAGGCTTTAGAAAATTTTACGGCTTCGGAAACCGAGAATACAATTCGTAAGATGGCTGATGAGCTAAAAATCAAACCCGGGGTATTGATCAACAGTATTCGAACCGTTGTTACCGGCCAGCTTGCCGGCCCTGGGATATTTGACATTTTAAATACCATAGGACAGCGTCGTGTTGTGGATCGCCTGAAAAAGGCGCCGTCACTTTTCGACAAACCATAAATGAGTCTGTTGATTAATGGTCTTTTCGTACAATCTCTGCGTTATGCTCAAAAAATAATCCTCGGAATATCAAATATATGCCTGTGGTTATTTTTTTCGCATGCCTTGATCTTGAACGAAAATCCTCATTAATCAACAGACTCATAAATATAGCTAAAGAATGGAGTTTTGAATATGTCAAAAACCGAATTCACCCAGCCCTCTAATTTTATCCGGAATATTGTCGCGCAGGACTTAAAAGACAACAAAAATAACGGCCGGGTTGTCACCCGCTTTCCCCCGGAGCCGAACGGATATCTACATATCGGACATGCCAAATCCATTTGTCTTAACTTCGGTATTGCCGCAGAAAATAAAGGGGGTATTTGCAATTTGCGATTCGATGATACCAATCCCGGAAAAGAGGATGTTGAATATGTAGAATCCATAATAGAAGACGTCCGATGGCTTGGATTTGATTGGGATGATCGGCTGTTCTATGCATCGGATTACTTTGAGCAGCTTTATCAATATGCCGTTCAGTTGATCAAAGCCGGTAAGGCTTATGTGTGCAGCTTGAGCGCTGATGAGATCAGGGAGAGCCGCGGCACCCTGACAACACCGGGAAAGGAAAGTCCCTATCGAACCCGCTCGGTGAGAGAAAACCAGGACCTATTTGAGCGCATGCGGGCCGGAGAATTTGAGGACGGTTTCCACGTACTCCGAGCCAAGATTGATATGGCATCGCCAAATGTGCTGATGCGTGATCCCACGCTTTATCGTATTCGACGGATACCTCATCACAGGACAGGCGACAAGTGGTGCATTTATCCGATGTACGACTTTGCCCATTGCCTTTCAGATTCCATCGAAGGAATTACCCATTCTCTTTGCACCCTTGAATTTGAAATCAATCGCCAACTGTACGACTGGATACTGGACGAACTGAACGTCGACTGCCACCCCCAGCAAATCGAGTTCGCACGCCTTAACCTCAGTTATACTGTATTAAGCAAGCGCAAACTTGTGGAATTGGTAGACGGGGGGCATGTCTCAGGATGGGACGATCCTCGAATGCCGACCATAAGCGGTCTGAGGAGACTCGGCTATACACCGGAATCGATCCGCAATTTTTGTGACCGGATCGGAGTCGCTCGACGGGACAGTATTGTTGATATCGCACTGCTCGAATACAGCATCAGAGAAGATTTGAATAAACAGGCACAGCGCGTAATGGGTGTGTTGCGTCCGCTCAAGGTCGTCATCGACAACTATCCCGAAGATAAAGTTGAAGAATTGGATGCCTTGAACAACCCTGAAGATCCGTCTATGGGTACACGCAAGATTCCCTTTTCGCGCGTGATTTACATCGAACAGGACGACTTTCTGGAGGATCCGCCGAAAAAATTTTTCCGTTTGGCGCCCGGACGTGAGGTGCGACTGCGATATGCGTATTATATAAGATGTGTGAGAGTTGTTAAGGATGCAAAAACCGGTCAGGTGGTCGAACTGCATTGCACCTATGATCCGGATACACGCGGCGGATCATCTCCGGATGGACGGAAGGTCAAAGCGACCTTACATTGGGTTTCTGCGGCCCACGCCATCAAAGCCGAAACGTGCCTTTACGATCATCTCTTTATAAAAGAAAATCCGGATGAGGAAAAGCATGTTGATTTTAAAACATATTTAAATCCGAATTCTCTGGAGATACTTCCTTTTTTTGTGGAACCCAGTCTTGCCGGTGCGGCGCCGGGTAGCAGGTACCAGTTTGAAAGACTCGGTTATTTCTGCGCGGATTCCGTGGATTCTTCCGACCAAGCCCTGGTATTCAACCGGACGGTAACGTTACGGGATACATGGGTCAGAATACAGAAAGCACAGCAGAAAAAGCAAAAAAAGAGGTAACCGTTCAGTTCTTTGAAACAAGCCGGATCCAAACGATCGGTCTATAAAATTTTCAAAAAGGGGCGTTTTGCAAAGGTCTCGAAACTAACGTGATATCAAAAGAGGTATAACCATGCCGATCTACGAATTTTATTGCAGGGACTGTAATACTGTTTTTAATTTTTTTTCCAAAACCATTAATACGATCAAAACGCCCAAGTGTCCGAAATGTAAAACAACGACACTTACCAGGCAGATTTCCGTGGTGGCATTTACCGGACGAGCAAAGGAAGACAGTGATATGGATGATCTGCCGTTTGACAGCAGCAAAATGGAACAGGCCATGCAGATGTTGGCGGGAGAAGCTGATAAAATGAACGAGGATGATCCCAAGCAGGCTGCCAATCTTATGCGCAAACTTTCTGATATGACAGGCCTTAAACTCGGTGACGGCATGGATGAAGCGTTGAGAAGGATGGAAAAAGGTGAAGATCCTGAACAGGTAGAGGCTGAATTAGGTGATATTCTGGAAGAGGAAGACCCGTTTTCTCTACAGGCGAAAAAGGCAAAAAGCATCAAAACAAGACACAAAGAACCGTTACGGGATGAAACTCTTTATGACCTATGACCGTTTCATGAAAAATTGTACTTGGAGGCAGAACCATGGAAAAGGAGGTGCTTGAGCGCATAGAAGTTGCACAGGGAGATATCACCCGCCTTGCACTTGATGCGATTGTTAATGCAGCGAATACGTCGCTTTTGGGAGGGGGCGGTGTGGATGGAGCAATCCACAGAGCAGCGGGCCCGGAGCTCTTAAATGAATGTCGCAAAATTGGGGGGTGTCCTACCGGGAAAGCCAGAATAACGAAAGGCTATAATCTTCCTGCCAGATATGTAATACATACGGTAGGGCCTATTTACAGTGGAAGGGCTCAAGACCGCAAGCTTCTTTCCTTTTGTTACTTGAACAGTCTAAAACTTGCCGTAAAAAATGATATTACTTCTATTGCCTTTCCGGCTATAAGTTGTGGCGTGTATGGTTACCCTATAAAAGAGGCTTGTAAAATCGCAGTTGATACTACCTGCGATTTCTTAAAGGATCACAGGACGATAAAAAAGGTCGTCTTTATTCTCTTTTCTGAAAACAGTCATGCTGTCTACCAGGGATACTTAAAACTTTCGTAAAAAGTTGTTTTTTGTCTTTTTACGAAACCATCAATGTTGGGTTATGTTTTTTTTTAACATCTTACATTGACAAATCCATATGCCGGAACTATTTTGTTTTTAATTTTAGAATAGAACTGATTTAATCGGACGTATATTATTTAAAATAAGGAGAATATTATGCTTGAAGTTACCAAATTAGCTACAGAACAGATTGCCGAGTATTTCAAAGGCAAAGAGGTTTCACCGATACGGATCTTTTTGAATGCGGGAGGATGAGGCGGCCCATCGCTTGCCATGGCTCTGGATGAGTCTAAAGATACAGATCACGTTTTTGAAATTGACGGTTTCAAATATATTGTCGATAAAGAGTTTATGGAAAAAACAAAACCGATTAAGATAGCTTTTTCCGGAATGGGTTTTAAACTGGACTGTGGGATCGATTTCGGATCGGGATGTTCAGACTGCGGATCAAAAACAAATTCCTGCTGTTGATCATACAGACTCTTTTTTTACCCAAGGGCAACACAGTTACGGTGTTGCCCTTTTTTTGATTGAAAGAGATTGTCTTCGATGGTCTAATAAAAAGTCTGACACAAAATTTCTATGAAATCAATCGATTGAGTTAACCGGTTGGGAATTCTAAGCTATCACCTTCAGAGAGATCGGATTCAGGCATATCACTCCCATCAGTGTGAAGATCCAATAACGTTTGGATTTCAGATGCTTCTTTAACGGTTTTTTCGCGAAAATGTGTTTTGATGATCTCAATACGTTGTCGAGCCAATTTTTCATTCCCAAATTTTAAGTAAGTTAAAATAACTTGTTGCGCGTGGTCATCATCTTTAAGCGGGTCGGGAAGGTGATCAATCAAGCGCTGAAAAGCCCATTGCAAATCGTCCGGAATTTTCATTTGGTTCGTCATGGTATCTCCTGAATACGGGTTTTGAATATGGCAATTTTTGACAATAAATCATCAATGGAAAATGTAAAGTGTTTTTCTCAGAAATTTTTAAAAAATTTAAAAAATGGTATCATACAGTGACCTGCTTAAATACCGGATCACCCAAATGCTTGTTTGGCTCCTTGTTTTGTAACGCTCAGATGATATAAAAGTGAAGAATCACGGCGGGTTAAGCTATATCGGTTGAAAAATTATTATAACTTTGATAGGATTAACCTATATCATATCTCCAAATATCACAGAAAAGATGAAATATTATGACCTCAGAAGAATTGAATCCGGAAAAGATACTTAAATTATCAGGAGGTTATTGGGAAACTTGTACGCTTCATGCAGGAGTTAAACTCGATGTTTTCACAATTATAGGCAAGGATCATCTTAAGGGGAAAGATGTGGCCGACAAACTTGACGGCGACAAAAGAGGCGTTAAAATGCTTCTCGATGCCCTTTCTGCCATGGACTTTCTGGTGAAAAAAAAAGATATTTATTCCAATACACCGTTGAGTTTAACTTTTCTTTCCAAGCACTCTTCCCGATATATGGGGCACATCATGTTGCACCATCACAATTTGATAGAGTCCTGGAGCCGGCTGGATGTGGCGGTTCGAACCGGCCGTTCGATAAGGCATAGAGTAACTCATACGGATGAAGAACAACGAGAAAATTTTCTTATGGGGATGTTCAATTTGGCCATGAATCTCGCTCCGGTGCTTGCCCCTAAAGTAGATCTTTCCGGTCGGCGGCATTTACTGGATCTGGGCGGCGGCCCCGGGACTTATGCCATCCATTTTTGTATGAACAATCCCCGGCTCAAAGCAACTGTTTATGACATGCCCACCACTCGTCCCTTTGCCGAAAAAACTATTGCTAAATTTAATTTGCAAAACCGGATCGATTTCAAGGATGTGAATTATCTTGAAGAAGACATTGAAGGAATCTATGACGTTGCCTGGCTGTCTCATATTCTCCACGGTGAGGGCACCGAGGACTGCTGTAAAATTATCGGCAAGGCGGTCTCTGCTCTGGAACCTGGGGGAATGATCCTGATCCACGATTTTATTTTAAACGACAGCATGGACGGCCCTCTTTTCCCGGCCCTGTTTTCCCTGAATATGCTCTTGGTAACGCCGTCAGGACAATCCTATTCTGAAAAGCAGATCCGAGACATGCTTTCTGATGCCGGGGTCAGGGAAATACGGCGCATTTTCTTTGACTCACCCAATGATTCGGGAATAATAACCGGTATTGTTTGATGAGGATTAGATTATGAATTATCATCCCATTACCCGTAGACAATCCATAAAAAAGCTTTTTAAAATATCCGGAGGCCTTGCCCTGACCGGCGTAATGACATGGCCATTTCAAAAAACGATTTCGGCCTGGGCCGGATCAACCAATAAAAAATTTATTATAGAGGGGATCGCACAGAATCGTGAATATTCTGTCAGGGCGTTAGCCGGAAAGGTTTTTGAGGCGGCCGGGGGAATACAGAAATTTGTTTCAAAGCAGGATGTAGTGGTGATCAAGCCGAATATCTCCTGGGCAAGCCCCCCCGACCTGGCGGCAACCACCAATCCGGAAGTTCTGGAAGCGGTTGTTGAGCTTTGCCAGGAGGCCGGAGCCAAAAAAGTCAGAATCGCCGATCATACCATCCATGACGCCAGACGCTGTTTTGCCATCACAGGCGCCGGGATGGTGGCGAAAAAAACCGGAGCGGATCTGGTTTATCCACGATCCTCATTGATGCGGAAGATGAAATTACGGGGACACCGTCTGGATGTCTGGCCGGTTTTTTTGCCGCTGGTTGAGGCCGACAAAGTCATCAATCTACCGGTTGCCAAGGTTCATAGCCTTAGCGGTCTGACGCTTGGCATGAAAAACTGGATTGGGGCCGTGGGCGGCAGGAGAAGTGCTCTGCATCAGGATATCCATCTAACCATTGTGGATCTGGCCCAATTTTTCAACCCCACGATCACTCTCATAGATGCCACCCGGATCATGGTTGCTAACGGCCCCTCGGGCGGAAGCCGTTCGGATGTGGCGGTCTCAAATCGCCTTATATTGAGTGATGATCCTGTTGCCGCAGATGCCAAAGCCGCAGGTCTTTTTAATCTTCAGCCTCAGGACATCGGTTTCATTAACCTCGGGGAGAAATGGGGACTTGGCACAACTGAATTTCAAAAACTCCGTCAGCACAAGGTGACCATTTGAAAGCAACCCATTTGGTCTGGATACGACGCGTTAGCCAGGCCTTTTTTTTAATTCTTTTCATTTTTCTCCTAATTGAAAGCCGCCTGCCCCAAGACATTTATCTGGATTATTCCATAGCACTTGACGCTAAACAGGACATCGAGCTGGATTATCCTGTAAAATATTTCTTTCAGCTTGATCCCCTCATATGGATTACATCTCTCATATCAGGGCACCAGTGGATTAAAGGCTTTGGATGGGCTTTAGGGATTGTTGTCCTGACGTTTTTCTTTGGCAGGGTTTTTTGCAGCTTTATCTGTCCATTGGGCACCCTTCATCACATGGTGAGTTATATCAGACCGGCCCTAAAAAAACAACGTATGGCCTCTGCCAACCAAAAACACTCCAGTCAGAGATTCAAATATTTTTTGCTTATTCTATTTCTTATGTCTGCGTTGCTGGGTCTTAATCTCACCGGACTGTTAGACCCCATCTCATTTTTCTTCCGTTCTCTGGCCCTTGCTGTTTTCCCCGGGGTTGGAACCGGGATTAAAGAATTATTGGATCTGACTGCACAAAGCGATATAAAAATCTTGAATTATATAAGCTACGGCGGTGAGGTTCTGGTATCACCCGTTTTCGGGTATGAATATAAAGCCTTCAAATCTGCGTGGTTCATCGGCATTCTTTTTCTATTTATTTTGTTTCTCAACCGTATCCGGCCGCGTTTCTGGTGCCGTACCCTATGTCCTCTGGGTGCGCTTCTTGGAGTCTTTGCCAGATTTAGTATCCTGAGACTGGAAAAAGATCCTGAGAAATGCACGAATTGTAATTTGTGTCTTCTATCATGCCAGGGGGCAGCCTCTCCGGTTCCGGGACAGGAATGGGACGCCTCGGAATGTATGTTCTGCTTTAACTGTTTTAACTCCTGCCCTGAAAATGCCATTGTCTTTAAATTGGGATGGCCGCCGCACGTCAGTAAAAAACCCGATATGGGTCGCCGGGCTGTGTTGGGTGGTTTGGTGGCCGGCCTATCTTTTCCTTTATTAGGAAGGTTGGACGGCAGGTTGCACCATGTATCTGATGCACGTCTGATCAGACCTCCGGGTTCATTGCCCGAAAAGGATTTTTTAAAGCTCTGCCAGCGGTGCGGGCTCTGCATGAAGGTTTGTCCAACAAATGCTATCAACCCTGCACTCACAGAAGCGGGGATGGCCGGGTTCTGGACACCGAATCTCATTATGACCCAAGGCTATTGTGAATATACCTGCACACTTTGCAGTGGGGTTTGTCCTACAGGGGCTATCCGTAAATTATCAGGCAAAGAGAAAATCGAAAGTCCCATCAGGATAGGGTCTGCCTATATAGACCGGGGACGATGCCTCCCATGGTCGGGAAACGGACCCTGCATCGTCTGTGAAGAACACTGCCCAACTTCTCCCAAAGCCATACGCCTTAAAGAAGGGCAGTCTTCTTGGTTACCGGCCGGGAAAGCGGTCAATGTAAAACTGCCTTATGTGGATCTGGAAAGCTGTGTGGGGTGCGGTATCTGTGAATACAAGTGTCCGGTAAAAGGAAACCCCGCCATCCGGGTGATATCGGCCGGAGAATCCAGGTCTGTTGCAAATCAGATTTTGCTAAAGTTATGAAAGTTATAATGGATTGCTAATGCGCAGCTTTCTTTTTGCCCTTCGCAATTTTTTCTTTAGTTTTTGATAAATTTATAAGCGACTTTTTACGAAGCCATTCGTTTTTTAATTGTTGAAAATAAAATTCCATTTTTTTAAAAGTAAGTTTATATCAACATGGGAACGGATAGCACTTTTATGCAAAACGATCAAGCTAAATTAGCATAACCACCGACAACATCCTGAATTATTAGAAAGGAGGATATTATGGATAAACCCATTGATAAGTTTTGGAAGACAAGACTGTACGATCTTAAGAACGCTTTGGATTCAAACAACTTCCAAGCCTTTGTGGCGGAAAATACCGATGAAGCCAAAAAAATTGTACTGGAAAAAATTATACCCGAGACTGCACCCCGAAGCGTTTCATGGGGAGGATCCATCACATTTACTGCTACGGGACTATATGATGCTTTGAAGAAAAGGAGTGATTTAACTGTGCTGGACACTTTTGAAAAAAAACTGTCTCCTGAAAAAAGTCTGGAGCGCCGCCGGCAGTCACTGCTGGTGGATCTTTTTATCACCGGAAGTAACGCGGTGACCGAGACCGGTCAGCTTGTTAACCTTGATATGATCGGCAACCGTATTGGAGGGATCACTTTCGGTCCGAAACATGTTATTATCCTTGCAGGCCGCAATAAAATTGTCCCTGACCTGGATGCGGCCATGTTCCGTATTAAAAACTATGCCGCTCCGGTCAACACCATGCGTCTGGACAAAAAAACACCGTGCGCCAAAACTTCTTATTGCGAAGAATGCAAAAGCCCTGACCGTATTTGCAATACTTGGACGATTACCGAAAAATCGTTTCCCAAAGGAAGGGTGAAGGTTGTTTTAATTAATGATGACCTGGGATTTTAAACCGAATTCGGATTAAAATAGTTCTCGATTTTGTTTACGATCAATTGGCTTTACATATTATCGAAGTAGTTATACCTTAACATACACGCCAATCCCAGCGGCCCTAATTTTCCCCTGCTTCTTTAAAATCTTAACATTATCGTATATTTTTCTTCTGTTGAAACCCGTCTTTTTCATCAGTGTAGCCACATCAGTGCCCTTTTTGAATCTTTTAATTATGCCAAAAAGAGTATCGGCAGCTGTTAATTTGGCGATTTTTTTAGCAACGACCTTTTTTACGGGCTTTGCTTTGGCCGTGGCTTTCTTTGCTGATTTTGGTTTCTCAAGTTTCCCGACCTCGACAATCATTTTGTCAACTTTCTTTGATAATGTCTTTAGATCCCTGTTCGCAGCTTGCAGGTTCTTTATTAGATTCTTCATTTCCGGGTTCCTCCTTTCCTTTATACGTTTAATGATCTATCCACCCTTTCAACGCTTTCCCACATGTAAAAAAGGGGATCTTCATTGACTTGATTTGAAGCCTCCGAAATTTGAGTTAATTCAATTAAATACATCAGGAATAAAGAACTGTCAAGAATTCTGTAGTGTTGGAGGATTATGGAAGTGAAGGAATGGTGCCAGACCGTTTGGAACAACCCGCCTTAAAGCTTGATCATCCTTTCCCTGGATGATAGTCAAAGCCTGTACAAGGAAGCCCAAGGAAACCGGCTTAATGAAAGGCGTTGGATGACATTCCAAACCTTTTATACTTTCGTGTGACGTGTGAATTCTTCTTTTAAACTATCTTCAGCGGGTGCTGTTCAATTATTACTGGCATGATGGCAGGCGGTTTCAAAAAAAAGATCAGGAGAGCCTGATTGCTAACCCGATCGATTTACTTTTTATTTTTGGTCGGGGCGAGAGGATTTGAACCTCCGACCCCTTGAACCCCATTCAAGTGCGCTTCCAGACTGCGCCACGCCCCGACGATAAGTGAATAATTAACACCTCAAATATGCCATGTCAAGATATGATATACGATGATGACTGTGAAAAAGTCGTTTCCTTCATTTTTCCCAAACGATATGGAGTTGTTATTAAACCTCATATGATAATAATTTTAAATTTTTATTGACGATTTCGTAAAAAGGACGTTTTATTTAATCCTAATTTAGTTAAAACTTGATTTCGGCGTTATCCATTATTCTAAAACTTAATTTAAGAACCACACCACCCCATGCAAATTAAAGAAAAAAAATCTATTAAGCCTCGCTGCCTGATGCCGGGCGATACGGTTGGCATTGTTGCGCCTGCCGGTCCGTTTGATCCGACAAAATTCATGAAAGGAAAGGCGGTTTTAGAGTCAATTGGGTTTCGAACGTTTTTTGATGAGGGTATTTTCCAAAAACATGGGTTTCTTGCCGGAACCGACGTGCAGCGGGCGGATCAGGTGAATCGTCTGTTCGCCGATTCGGACGTCCAAGCGGTTGTTTGTGCCCGGGGCGGGTATGGCAGCATGCGAATTCTTCCGTTTCTCGATTTTAAAATTATTCAAAATAATCCCAAGATCTTTGTGGGATTCAGCGATATTTCGGTGCTGCTGTTCGTATTACATACCCGGTGCAGCCTGGTCACCTTTCACGGGCCTGTGGTAACCACCCTGGCAAATACCGCCGAACAGACCATCGCGGCAATGCTTAGGGTGATGACCTCCAACAAAATACTTGAGCTGAAACCCGAAAAAGGCATTGTCATCAAGCCGGGTGTGTCTTCAGGATTTGTGGTCGGCGGGAACCTAACCACCTTGTGTCATCTTGTTGGGACTCCTTATACCCCACATTTCAACGGGAAGATTCTGTTTCTCGAGGATCGGGGAGAGGCGCCATACCGAATAGACCGGATGCTAACCCAGATGAAGCTTGCCGGATGTTTTGAGGGGCTCAAGGGCCTTTTCCTGGGTTCCTTTGAAGCGTGCGGAAAGCTTGACGATATATTCCGGATCGTTCAGGAAGTGTTCAAAGATCTCAACATTCCTATTCTTTCTGGTTTTGAAATCGGCCACGCCAGGGTCAATATCACGATTCCAATCGGACTGAGAGCAACCCTTGACGCTGACCGGCAAATTTTGACTTTTCATGAACCGGCAACCGTGACAACTGACGAATGACAACATGGAATCGGTAAACAACTTGATGAAACAAGCGGTTTCTAATGAGGTGTTCCCCGGAGGAGTGCTCCTGGTCTCAACCGCCGGCTCCGAAATTTTTTTCCAAGCATACGGATATGCGAATATATTCTCTGGTCGTCTAATGACGAGAGATACCGTTTTTGACTTGGCATCTTTTACAAAACCGCTGGCAACCACGCTGGCGATCATAAAGCTCATTTCGCAACAAAATCTGGAGCTGGGTCAACGTCTGGGATCGATTTTAACCCAATTTAACAGCACAGACAAGGGACGGATAAGTATAGAAAACCTGCTTTATCATAATTCGGGCTTTCCAGATTACCGTCCCTATTATAAAGTGTTGTGCAAGCTTGAGCCAAATCTAAGAAAAGATGCGTTAAGAGGGCTTCTGGTGAAAGAACCACTTATAAATCCCCCCGGCAAACAGGTGATGTATAGCGATATAGGATTCATGATTCTGTGCTGGGTAATAGAACAGGTGTCCGGAAATCGATTGGACCGGTTTGTTACGAAAGAGATCTACCATCCACTGGGCCTTAAAAACCTGTTTTTTGTGGATCTTGATTCAACGCCCCGTCAGGTAAAATTTGCCGCTACCGAACTCTGTTCGTGGCGGAACATCCTTTTGGAGGGCGCCGTCCATGACAATAACGCTTATGTGGTGGGCGGTATCCAGGGACATGCCGGTCTTTTCGGAACTGCCCAGGATGTTCTTTCTCTTTTGTCCGAGCTTATGGCCGCATATTTGGGTTCTCCTTCCACGGGTGTATTTGATACTGATTTAATTCAAATGTTTTTTAAACAGCAGGAACATACCGGTCGGGCTCTGGGATTTGACACCCCATCTCTGATCGACCCGAGTTGCGGTCAATATTTTTCAAAAGACACTGTGGGGCATCTTGGCTTCACCGGCACATCTTTTTGGATGGATCTTGACCGCAAAGTGATGATTATCTTATTAACCAACCGTGTACATCCATCGCGTAGTAATAACAAAATAAAAGCCTTCAGACCGAAATTGCATGATAGGGTCATGAAAAAGCTTATTAATAATGATTTAATTAAAAAAGATGTGTTCTAAAGTCTATATACTAAATTGACGATAAGATATGTTGATAGTATAAAAATTTTATTTTTTGGGCGGCACAGCCCCGCTGCAAGCGAGACTATATTAAATAGGGCTGCGATTTTATAACTTGATATTTTTCTTGTAATCATAGAGTGAGTCTGATAAATTAATTTATTTGAATGACTGACAAATTATCAAGCTTTTTTCAGGGTTATAAAAAATATCTTTTTAAAGATAAGGAATGAGCACTTTTCATGTGCCGATATGAGGTGTCATGGGTCTATTTGTAGATAAAATTTTAGGTGCATTTTCCAGTGATCTTGCTATCGATCTTGGTACTGCAAACACACTTGTTTATGTTAAAGGTAAGGGCATTGTATTGAATGAGCCCTCTGTTGTTGCGGTTCGAACGGACAATCGGATGAAAAACCGTGTTCTTGCTGTTGGTCTTGAGGCCAAGAATATGTTGGGCCGGACACCCGGCCATATTGTAGCCATCCGACCCATGCGTGATGGTGTTATCGCTGATTTTGAAGTTACCGAGGCGATGCTCCGACATTTTATCCACAAGGTCCATAACCGGCGTACATTTGTCAGGCCGAGAATTGTTATTGCCATTCCGTCCGGAATTACGCAGGTTGAAAAACGTGCTGTCAGGGAATCCGCTGAATCTGCAGGGGCGCGCGAAGTATTTCTGATCGAAGAACCCATGGCCGCTGCAATCGGAGCCGGTCTTCCTATTACTGAACCGATCTGCAACATGGTTGTCGATATCGGCGGTGGCACCACAGAGGTTGCAGTAATATCTCTGGCGGGAATTGTTTACAGCAGATCAATCAGGGTGGCCGGAAATAAGATGGATTCTGCGATCATTCAGTATATCAAGCGTAAGTACAACCTTTTGATCGGTGAACGAACAGCTGAAATTATTAAAACGACAATTGGAAATGCATATCCGGAAACTCAGGATCTGGAGACAATAGAAGTCAAGGGTAGAGACCTTGCATCCGGAATACCCAAGATTCTGGCCATTGATTCGGAGGAGATACGGGTAGCCATTTCAGAGCAGATAGATGCTATTGTAGAAATAGTCAAAATAGCTCTGGAACAAACGCCGCCGGAGCTTGCTGCCGATATTGTGGACAGAGGAATCGTTCTGACAGGAGGCGGTGCACTACTAAAAAATATAGACAAACTTCTCAGGGAGGAAACCGGCCTTCCGATAACTATAACCGAGGATCCATTAACAACGGTGGCGCTTGGCTCTGGTGCAGCTCTCGACAGCATTGAAATCCTCAAACAAGTCGTGATTATATAGTTTCATGTTCTCCAAAAAGATGGTGATGATTGTTGGGGTGATCGTTTTGATTGCTGCCAACATCATAGTCCTTTCTATTTCCAATCGCCGCTATCAATCGTATGGCCCAGGGCGGATAGCTATCTCTTTAATTGCCCCGTTTCAGGAGGCTGTTTCCCGTTCAATTCGTTTTGTAAAAGATATCTGGGTCCACTATTTCTTTCTTGTTGAAACGGCAACAGAAAATGATAATTATAAAAAAGCATTAAGTCATGCAGTTGAAAGAAACAATCTGTATAAGGAACTTAAGCTTTCCAACATTCGTCTCCGAAGCTTACTTGACTTTCAGAAAACCATTACCGATAAAGTAATTTCTGCCGAGGTTATCGGCAAAGACCCCTCTCCCTGGTTTAAGACGATAATGATAAACAAGGGTAAAGATGATGGTGTAAAAAAAGGTGCGGCGGTTGTGATTCCTGAAGGAATTGTGGGGCAGGTTGCAGAGGTCTCGGCCCATAATTCCAAGGTTCTTCTGATTATTGACCATAACAGTGCTGTCGATGCACTGGTCCAGAGGAGCAGGGCGCGAGGGATTATTAAGGGCGGATTTGCGGACCGATGTGTTTTTAAATATGTTCTGCGCAAGAAAGGGATTGCTGTTGGCGATACCGTTGTTTCATCCGGGTTGGATGGTGTTTTTCTAAAAGGACTCCCCGTGGGCCAGGTTTCGGGCGTTGTCAAACCCAATTCAGGGATTTTTCAGGAAGTGACAGTTACCCCATGCGTTGATTTCGAAAAACTTGAAGAGGTTCTGGTTGTATTGAACCCCAAAAAGCATAAGTTTCAGAGCGAGCAATGACGTATTGTTTTCATGTCGGTATCTGTATTTGTCTGGTGCTTCTTCAGACAACTATTATGCCCTATTTCCATTTGTTCGACAGGTTTTATGATCTGCTTTCCCCGTTTGTTATTTATTTAAGTCTTTTTCATTCTCTTCGTCAAAGCATACCTGTCATACTCTTTTTTGGAATTGTGATGGATAGCCTTTCCGGAGGTCCGTTTGGGCTATATTTAACAACCTATGTCTGGCTCTTCGTAGGGGTTCGGTGGATTATTACATTTTTACATGTAGGAGACAGCTTTCTTTTGCCATTTATTGTTGCTGCAGGCGTGTTACTGCAAAATTTCATATTTATAGGAACCATTGCCATGTTCGAACCGAGCGCGCAATTTTTATCAGCTGCCATAAGCACGGTTACGATACAGGTTTTGTGGGCAATGTTTACCGGCCCGATTTTTCTAATATTTTTTAATTATTCCCATAAAAGATGGAATAGCTGGCTTAAGATGGAATAGCTGGCTTAAGAAAGTGGTTGTCAAAGAAAATTGATTAATAGCAAGGCTTGGTCTCAAACCGAAGATTTGGTGTTAAACATTTTGAAAAGTTTCAGGCGAAAGCGATGTTGGACACCAGCATCAAGTATCACGCGTTAACTGACAGAAATCACTTGGCATGCCAACAACCTGATTCAATTGTAAAATTTATAGTCTTTTAAAACGTATAATAACAGAAATTCATTGAGGTCCCCTTTGGGTAAATATTTAAAAACCGCGGATACCGATTGGTACAAACAACGTTTAATATGGGTGATGTTATGCGTTTCAGGAGCCTTTTTTATTCTTTTAATACGTTTATTTTATCTTCAGGTAATTCAGGGACAGGAGTTAAGGCGACTTTCAGAAAACAACTGTATTCGGCTGCAAAGTACAGATGCGTCCAGAGGGATGATTTTCGATCGTAATGGAATACTTCTTGTTGATAATCGGCCGGCGTTTGATCTTAGTATTATTTTAAAAGACGCCAAACCGGTTGATCGTACTATTGAGAAGTTGGCTAAACTGATTGAGGTTCCTGTATCGGAGCTTATGAAAAAAATTGGCCATGGGCATAATAAAGGTATTTTGTCCTATAAACCGATTCTTTTGAAACAGGATATCGGGCGAGATGCCCTTGCGGCTGTCGAGGTTCGAAAATTCGATCTTCCTGGTATTGTCGTAAATGTCAAGCCTCGAAGACACTACATCAAAAGGCAGAGCGCCGCCCATCTGATCGGATATTTGAGTGAAATCAATTCTGATGAGCTCAAATCGGGGAAGCATCCGGAGTGTAAAGGCGGTGATTTTATCGGAAAGTTTGGCGTTGAAAAGGTATTTGAACGGTTTTTAAAGGGAAAGCGAGGGGGGCGACAGGTCGAAGTAAATGTCATGGGACAGGTTGTTAAAGTCTTAAAAACGGTTGATGCCCTGCCCGGACAAAATATATATCTGACCATTGACTACATTTTGCAGAAAAAGGCGGAAGCACTTTTAGAAGGCGTAGCCGGTGCTGTGGTAGCTATGGAACCGGAGACAGGAAACATATTTGTAATGGCAAGCTCACCTTCATTTGACCAGAATGCTTTTGTTGACGGTATGTCACACAAACAATGGGAGTCTTTGATTTCCAATTCCTTAAGGCCCATGGAAAACAAGGCTGTTCAGGGTGAGTATCCTCCTGCATCTACTTTTAAGATTGTAACCGCAATTGCAGGGCTGGAGGAAGGTGTTATCGATGAAAACACAACCATGCACTGTCCGGGGTATTATAAATACGGAAATCGTATTTATAGATGCTGGAGACGCGGAGGCCACGGTAGCGTAAATATTGTTAAAGCATTGTCCGAATCCTGTGACGTCTTTTTTTACCAGGTGGGTCAAAAGCTGGGCATAGATCGACTCGCGTTTTACGCCAAGGCATGTGGTTTGGGGTCGGCAACCGGGATAAATCTGGACGATGAGGCAGAAGGGCTGATTCCAACCTCCGCCTGGAAAAAGCGGCGAACCGGCATTTCCTGGCAAGGAGGAGAGACCCTTTCAGTGGCCATCGGGCAAGGGTATGACCTATCAACGCCCTTGCAGATGCTTGTTTTGACTTCGGCATTTGCAAATGGCGGAACAAGATATAAGCCACTAATACTGAAATCGGTTAAAACAGCAGATGGTGATATTGTTATTCAAGGCAAAAGGCAGGTTATCGGCAGGCTGCCTGCTGGCAAAAAGACATTGTCGATTGTCAAAAAAGGTCTGAGGGAGGTCGTTAACAGTCCCAAAGGAACTGGATGGATCGCACATATTAAAGGTATCGATATCAGTGGAAAAACCGGAACCGCACAGGTGGTGGGACGTGCTAATGATCCCCATCTATCTGAGAAAGATATGCCGGACCATTTCAAAGCTCATGCATGGTTTGTGTCTTATGCGCCATCGGTCGATCCACAAATAGCTGTTGCCGTCTTTGTAGAACATGGAGGACACGGATCAACTGCAGCGGCGCCCATAGCAAGAGAAATAATTAGGACATATTTGGAAAAGGATGAATATGGCAGGCAGCTAAAAGCTGAAATCTCCAAGCAATAATAGAACTTAGGGGCTTCTAATGGCATAAAAAGGTTGCCATTAATAGACTATTAATTTCAACAGGTTGTAGAATTTTCAAGACGTATAGTTATATGGAGTGTAGCGACCATGTTTGATCGGCGGTTTGTAACATACTTTGATTGGGGCTTATTAGGACTTACTTTTTTAATCGGACTAATAGGTCTTGTTACGCTATACAGCGCGGTAACATCAGCGACTCCCACGCCGCAAAAAACACTCTATTTTAAACAGATGATCTGGTATTGTGCCGGGATGACCGGTATGGTTTTGTCTTTTCTGGTTAATTATAAATCATTGTATCGATGGGCTCCCGCAATCTATGTGGTATGCATATTGCTGTTGATATACGTTTTAATGATGGGGAAATATGGAGGGGGAGCAAGGCGCTGGATCGTATTGGGCCCCATTTCAATTCAACCGTCAGAACTTGTCAAGATTGCCGTGATCATTAGTCTGGCAAGATACTATTCCAAATTTTCAGATACCAGAGGTTTTACCTTGCGAGGACTTTTTACCCCTTTGATATTGACGGCAATTCCTTTTATTTTAATCGTTAAACAACCGGATTTAGGGACAGCCATGGTGGTGGTTTTGATTGCCGGTTTCATGACTGTTTTTGTGAAAATTGAAAGACGCTCGCTTTTATGTATTGTTTCTGCGTGTACGATAACCGGTCCTTTGGTCTGGTTTTTACTGAAAGGTTACCAGAAGAAACGGATATTAACATTTATAAATCCAGACCGTGACCCGCTGGGTGCAGGCTATCATATTATACAATCCAAAATTGCCATAGGTTCCGGCATGATCTTCGGCAAAGGATATTTGAAAGGAACCCAGAACGCACTCTCCTTTTTACCTGAGCAGCATACCGATTTCATATTTTCAGTTTTGGCCGAGGAATGGGGATTTGTGGGGTCGGTGGTTATGCTTTTTCTTTTTCTTATGCTTATTATCTGGGGATTAAACATTGCTTATAGATGCAGAGATCCTTTTGGCACTATTTTGGCTGTAGGCATCACGGCAATGATGTTCTGTCAGATTTTTATTAATGTTGGGATGGCTATGGGCCTGATGCCCATTGTCGGTGTGACGCTGCCGTTTATCAGCTATGGAGGGTCATCGATCGTTAGCATAATGATTTGTGTCGGCCTTTTAATGAGTATAAGCATGAGGCGCTTCCTGTTTGAATAATCACGAAACATGATGTGTGACTTAACCGGACAATGTATTTTCAGCTATTTTCTGTAGACTCACTTTTTCAAAGGTCTCATATCCTAAAAGGATGATCTGCACCGGCTTGTCCGGGTTATGGAGGATGTATGAAAAAAACAAAGAAGCCCCAAACCATAAACACTTTGCTGGGAGCCGGTACCAGTATTGAAGGGACAATCGAGTTTAATAATACCGTCAGGATGGACGGAAATGTTAAAGGAAAAATTAGCAGCAAGCAAGGTACGGTGATTATAGGGGAAAGGGCTGTTGTGAACGCAGAGATAATTGTCGATGTCGCAATAATCATGGGTGAGGTAAACGGCACAATCCATGCAAAGGAAAAAATTGAGGTTTATCCGCCGGGTCGTATTACAGGTGATATTCAGGCTCCGGTTGTTTTAATTCAAGCCGGAGTTGTTTTCAATGGAAATTGTTTTATGAAAGTCTGAACCCTTTCTTTTATCAATGTAACAGATTTAATTTTAACGGGGAATAAGGCATAAAACAAAAATCTAAAAAAACCTTTGACAACCTTTATAACTGATGTTATAGACCGCCGAGTTAAAAACATGAGTTTGTATAAATCGCGTTTGCAGGTTTCATGGATGGAGGATCTATAGATGAAAATAGTTGGTTTAAACCGGAAAGGTTGGATTATCTTCTATTTTATATTAGCCTCTCTATTGTTTGCGGGAGTTGCTTTTGGCGCAGGTGGAATAACGGTTATTCCTGATTGGACGCTTTGGGTCCAAATGGCCAATTTTCTCCTTATTGTATGGGTGTTAAATATTATTTTATTCAGGCCGATTCGCAACATTCTGATCCAAAGAAAGGGAAAAATTACAAGCCTTGAGCAGAATATCGAAACTTCAGACAAGGAAGCAAAGGGAAAAAACGAGGCCTTTGATTCGGGGATTAGAGATGCCAGGGCTAAAGGATTAAATGAAAAGAATGTCCTGTTAAATGAGGCTGCTGATGAAGAGAAAGAGATAATCGATAAAATTAATCAAAAAGCTCAGGCAGACCTTGCCGAGGTACGTGAAAAAATTGCAAAGGATGCCGAGACTGTAAGGGCTGCTTTACAAAAGGAGATTGATACCTTTGCGAGTGCTATTGGTGAAAAAATTCTGGGGAGGGCTGTTTAATGAACCTGATTACTAAAAGACGGTCCGGTGTAAGTCGCAAGAATCTGATTATAACAAAAGGTTCAGCCATGATGGTTATATTGGCCTTGTTTTTATTCTGTTTTGTCGGAACGGTTGCAGCTTCGTCAGAAGGCGAGAGCGGCCATGAAGGAGTTAAAGGATGGGTAGCAACGGATACTTACCGGGTCATGAATTTTGCTGTTTTGGCAATCGGCCTTTTTTTTCTGTTACGAAAGCCGGTATCTCAGGCACTTGATTCTAGAATTAGAGGTATAAAAGATCAGCTCAGCGAACTGGAAGCCAAGAAAAAGGATGCCGAAAAGGAGTTGGAAAAATACAATGAAAGGCTTTCACATTTGGAACAGGAGGCCGAGAAGCTTATTGAAGAGTATATAAGGCAGGGAAACGAGGCCAAGGCAAGAATCATCGATGAGGCGAAAAAGACTGTCGAGAAACTAGAAGAACAGGCCCGCCGCAATATTGAGCATGAGTTCAAACAGGCCAAAATAAAGCTGCAGCAAGATATACTCGAAAAAGCGCTTGTTAATGCTGAAACCTTGATAAAGAATAAAATTACAACCCAGGATCAGGATAAATTGGTAAATGAATATTTAGAAAAGGTGGTGGCATAATGAAGAATTTGAAAATAGCCCGGCGTTATGCCAAGGCACTTCTGATTATCGGCAAAGAGGATGATAAAGCTGAGACTTATAAAGAAGAACTTGATCGATTTTCAGATTTAATTACACGTGAAAAAGAGCTTGAGCGGGCAATTACAAACCCCCTTTATGACGTGGGAGGTCGTAAAAAAGTTTTGCAGGCAGTCATTGACAAAGTAAATATTTCCAAAGTGATGTCATCTTTCCTGCTTTTGCTGTTTGACAAAAAACGGTTTGGATTTTTAAATGATATCAATGAGTTTTATAAAAAACTGGCCGATGAATTAAAAGGCGTTATGCGTGCCAGTCTGGTTTCAGCCACTGAGTTGTCATCCGAAACCGTTGAAAAAATCCGTACCACCCTGTCGAAAAAGACAGGTAAAGATATTATTCTGGAGGTTGAACAAGACCCCAGCCTTATAGGGGGAATTGTCTCCCGAATAGGTGATCTCGTTTTGGACGGTAGCATCAAAACACAATTACTCAATATGAGAGAATCTTTAAAAAGGGGTGAGAGTGTATAATGGAACTAAAAGCTGAAGAAATAAGTCAGATCATTAAGGAACAGATTACGGATTACGACAAGAAAGTTGAATTGAGTGAAACAGGGGTTGTATTGTCGGTGGGTGATGGTATTGCCAGAGTGTATGGTCTGGAAAAGGTTATGGCCATGGAACTGGTTGAATTCCCGGGTGGCATTTTTGGCCTTGTGCTGAACCTTGAGGAAGATAACGTAGGCGTTGCCGTTATGGGTGATGACTTCGGTATCAAAGAAGGTGATATGGTCAAGCGGACCGGCCGAATTGCTGAGGTTCCTGTGGGGAAAGGTGTCCTTGGGCGGGTGCTTTCGGCAGTGGGTGAGCCTCTGGATGGCAAGGGACCGGTAGATACCAAAGAAACCAGAAGGGTCGAGATGGTTGCGCCGGGTGTTATTGACAGAAAGGGTGTGCATGAACCCATGTATACCGGAGCAAAAGCTGTTGATGCCATGACACCGGTGGGCCGCGGCCAACGAGAACTTGTCATTGGTGACCGCCAGATCGGCAAAACAGCTCTTGTGGTGGATGCCATCATTAACCAGAAAGATACGGATGTTTACTGCATTTATGTGGCCTGCGGCCAGAAAAAATCGACAGTTGCCCAGGTCGTTGCCGCCCTTGAAAAACACGGGGCCATGGAATATACCACGGTTATCGCCGCCTGTGCCAGCGACCCGGCAACATTGCAGTATATCGCCCCTTATGCGGGATGCGCCATGGGGGAATATTTCCGGGACAATAAGATGCATGCGCTCATCATTTATGATGACCTTTCAAAACAGGCGGCGTCATATCGCCAGGTTTCGCTTCTTTTAAGACGTCCACCAGGTCGTGAAGCTTACCCCGGCGATATTTTTTACAATCACTCCCGCCTGCTGGAACGAGCCTCTAAGCTCAACGACGAGCTGGGCGCCGGTTCTCTGACAGCGCTTCCGATTATTGAGACCCAGGCCGGTGACGTTTCAGCATATATTCCGACAAATGTTATTTCCATTACCGACGGGCAAATCTTTCTTGAGCCCAGTCTGTTCTTTGCAGGTGTTAGGCCTGCAATTAATGTCGGACTTTCTGTATCTCGCGTGGGTGGTGCGGCTCAGGTCAAAGCCATGAAACAGGTGGCCGGTACACTGCGGCTTGATCTGGCCCAGTTCCGTGAACTTGAAGCGTTTGCCGCTTTTGGAAGCGACCTGGATAAGGCAACTCAGGCACAGCTTGCTCGTGGAGAAAGGCTCGTTGAGATTTTGAAGCAACCGCAGTTTCAACCGCTCCCGGTTGAAAGACAGGTGACAATACTCTATGCGGGTACAAAAGGTTTTCTCGACAAATATCCGGTTAACGTTTTAGAGAAATATGAGGCCGGGCTGTACCCTTTTATTGAAGACAGGTATGCTCATATTTTTACTGAAATTGCGGAGAAACAAGAGATATCAGATGAGCTTGACAAAGTTATGACCGAGGCCTTGAACGCTTATGACGAGGAGTTCAAGGATACAATCAAATAGTTATTTGTTATTTGTTGATTTGTATAACAGGCAATTGAATAGTATAGAAATTTCCTTTTTATAAGTCCGCCGAAGGTGGACGTTTCATAGAATCGCGAAGCGATTGTATAACTTGAATTATAAAGGCTGATTTGTATGGCGACGTTAAAAGAGGTCAAAACAAAAATAGGTGCGGTAAAGAAGACAAAACAAATCACAAAAGCCATGAACATGGTGGCCGCTTCCAGATTGCGCGGCGCCCAGACCAATATGGAGGGCTTTCGACCTTATGCTGAAAAGTTCGCCGAAGTTCTTGGAGGTCTTTCAGGAAGAGCAGGAGAGGAAACCAGCCCTCTTCTTTTGCCGCATGAGGAAGTCATAAAAAAACATATTATTTTGTGCACGTCCGATCGGGGTTTGTGCGGCGGTTTCAATGCACACCTTATTTCCAAAGCCGATTCATTTATAAAAGAAGCAGGAGAGGATATAGAGTTCTCAGTTACAAACTTTGGCAAAAAGGGACGTGATTGGTGTCGTAAAAAACAAATTCCTATCATAAGCGAGCATATTGGGGTCATTGGGACTGTCATCAAGTTCAATATTGCTTCCACAGTCGGCAAAGGCTTGATAGACGGATTTCTTAATGGAGAATATGACGAAGTCTATGTTGTTTATTCAGAGTTCATCAGTATGGGACGACAGGTCGCGACAATAAAACAGTTGCTTCCCATACCGCCAATTGAATCTGATGAAGATGAGACCGAAGACCAGGACAAGCCGTATCTGGCGGAGCATATTTGTGAACCATCTCCTGATGAACTTTTAGGTGAGCTACTGCCAAGGAGCGTATATGTTCAGTTATTCAGTGCGTTACTGGAGACATCTACCAGCGAACATGCCGCACGGATGATGGCCATGGATAATGCGTCCAAGGCTTGTGACGATATGATAGATAATCTTACTCTGGCATACAACAAGGCTCGGCAGGCATCCATTACCGCTGAGTTGATGGATATCGTCGGCGGTGCCGAGGCCCTTAAAGGGTAAACCTGGGAAATAGTCACTAGCTGTTTGTTGATCGATTAACAAATAACAAATAACAGATTCGGAGGTCTATAGATGGGAGAAAATATAGGTAAAATTATGCAGGTTATGGGGCCTGTGGTTGACGTGGAGTTTGAACAGGGCAAACTGCCTACGATTCATACTTCACTTCTGATCAGCAATCCAGCAATCAGCGATGAGCCGGACAATCTTGTTGTTGAAGTCGCACAGCACCTGGGCGATAATATTGTCCGTACGATTGCAATGGATGTAACCGACGGTCTTGTCAGGGGGATGCCGGTTAAGGATACGGGCAAGCCGATTATGATGCCTGTAGGTGAAGCCGGACTTGGACGAATTCTTAATGTGGTCGGAAGGCCGGTGGATGGTTTGGGACCGGTCAGCCAGGAAAAGATGATGCCCATACATCGTCATGCCCCGAAATTTACGGAGCAGGACACTTCGGTTCGTGTTCTCGAGACCGGTGTTAAGGTTATCGATCTGCTGGTGCCATTCCCCAGAGGGGGTAAAATGGGGATGTTCGGGGGCGCCGGTGTGGGGAAAACCGTTATCATGATGGAAATGGTGCACAATATCGCCATGGAGCACGGCGGCATTTCCGTTTTTGCAGGTGTTGGTGAACGAACTCGTGAGGGGAATGATCTTTACTATGAGATGAAGAATTCCGGAGTTCTTCCCAAGGCTGCGCTGATATACGGGCAGATGACCGAACCTCCGGGAGCACGGGCTCGTGTTGGGCTTTCAGCCCTGACCGCCGCGGAATATTTTCGGGATGAAGAGGGTCAGGATGTCCTTATTTTCATCGACAACATTTTCCGATTTACCCAGGCCGGTTCCGAGGTTTCAGCACTTTTGGGACGAATGCCTTCGGCGGTTGGATATCAACCGACCCTGGCCGTTGACCTGGGCGAACTCCAGGAACGGATCACATCGACAGACAAGGGCTCGATTACGGCAGTACAATGTGTTTATGTGCCTGCGGACGACTTGACGGATCCGGCGCCGGCGACAACATTTGCACATCTTGACGGTACGGTTGTTCTTTCCCGGCAACTGGTTGAACTCGGGATATATCCTTCGGTGGATCCCCTTGATTCCACATCCAGAATTCTCGATGCGGCTTATATCGGTGATGAGCATTACCAGACTTCCCGTCAGGTTCAGAAAATCCTCCAAAAATATAAGGAACTTCAGGATATTATTGCAATATTGGGAATAGACGAGTTGTCTGATGAGGATAAAATTACGGTGGTACGGGCACGTAAAATTCAGCGATTTTTGTCCCAGCCTTTCTTTGTTGCTGAAGTATTTACCAATGTCCCCGGGGCTTATGTAAAGATCGAAGATACCGTAAAAGGCTTTAAAGAAATATGTGAAGGCAAATATGATGATATCCCTGAGCAGGCTTTCTACATGGTTGGGGGGATTGATGATGTCCTAGAAAAGGCCAAACAGATGGCCGAATAAATATAGTTGTGAGGGGAAACGGATGGCTGGAAATATTACATTAGAAGTGGTTACCCCTGAAAAAGTGGTTGTTAGCGAAGAAGTTCAAATTGCGGTGGCTCCCGGCAGTCTCGGTGAGTTTGGCGTACTTATCGGCCATACCACTTTTTTGACGACCCTAAAAACAGGTACGGTCCACTATACGGGTGCAGACGGGGGACAAAGATATATTTTTGCCAGCGGTGGATTTGCCGAGGCGCTTCCGGATAAGCTTACGGTGTTGGCAGAATCGGCTGAAAGGAGGCGTGATATTGATACCGAACGTGCAAAGACTGCAATGGAACGAGCCCAGAAACGTTTGGAAAAAGAAACTGAGGATATCGACTTCGCAAGAGCCAAGGCAGCTCTGGAAAGAGCCGTGCACCGAATAAGACTTGCTGAAACAAGGCAATAGTAAAAATTGCCGTTGGTTTTTGAGTTTATATTTATCCCTGATATATGGGAAATGATCGTTGGATTTATATAATGAGGGCAGACCAATAATTTGGTTTGCCCTTTTTGTTTTAGAACAAAGGATTCACTGCTCCTGGTTTAGAATATAAAAGAGAGATTGTTTTGAGATGGGTGAAAAAAGGAAAATATCATGGAAAAACCAGCCATTGTAATACTTGCTGCCGGAATGGGCAAACGTATGAAATCCGACAAAGCAAAAGCATTGCACGAGATTTCCGGTAAGCCCATGATTATGTATGTTGTAGAGACGGCCAAAAAAGTTGCTGGAAACGATGTGGTTCTTGTTATCGGCCATCAGGCCGAAAAAGTCCGAAAAATAGTATTAGAAAATGCTAATGTTATTTTTGCCTTACAGAAAGATCAACTCGGGACAGGTCATGCTGTTTCATGCGCACTCCCTTATCTACCCGATCATACTAAAGACGTGATTATTTTATGTGGTGATGTCCCGCTTCTCACTTTTGAAACTGTTATGCGGCTTTTAAAAGATCATATTATAGCTAACCGAGACATATCACTTTTAGCCGTTACAATCGAAAATCCCAAAGGTTACGGAAGGGTTTTGTTTGATGAAAAAATGAATGTGTCAGGAATAGTAGAAGAAGCGGATGCATCCGCTGAGCAAAAGAGGATAAAAACGATTAATACCGGAATATATTGCGTTAAAAAAGAAATTTTGTTTGATTCATT
>Ga0114919_10000149_pt1 | contig 45690 bp, 48 predicted proteins | sample BlataG_FD_88682 | JGI IMG/M metagenome (GOLD analysis project Ga0114919, IMG submission 88682) | Deep subsurface microbial communities from Black Sea to uncover new lineages of life (NeLLi) - Black_00105 metaG | ecosystem: Environmental > Aquatic > Marine > Oceanic > Sediment | place: Atlantic... | reverse complement strand
TTCATCCCCCCCAAAAAAAAAGAAAAAGAAAAAAGGATATCACTTCTGCTGAGCAACAATCCTCCGAGGCCCCTCTTTCAGCATCTTCTCCCCCAACCTCCTCTTCACCTCCTCCACCAACACCTCCTCCCTGACCTCCTCCTCCCTCTCAGCATCCAGATCCTTGATCTTCACCACCCCCTTGGCCAACTCATCTTCCCCAAATAATAGCATAAAGGGAATGCCCCCTTTTAGTGCATACCCTAATTGATCTGCCATTTTAGGGTTTGGTTTATAGCCAAATTCAGCTTTAATGCCAGCTGCCCATAATTTAGAAGCTAGAGACATGCGTTTTTGTTGCATTCCTGATCCGATTGATGCCACCAGCACTTCTGTTTCTGTCTCTCTGATTGTACCTCCCTTTTCTTCAGCGTGTTTCCTCCAGTGGCCTTCCATTATTGAGAATACCCGTTCTACACCAATAGACACACCCACGCATGGCACTTCTTTACCTGCAAATAATCCTACTAGGCCGTCATATCTCCCTCCTGCTGCAATGGAGCCCACACCAGCTCCTTTGAGAACAGCCTCGTAAATAACGCCAGTATAATAATCCAGCCCACGGGCTAGAGAAAGATCAAATACAACAGGTTCAATAGCACCCCCCATCACTTCTAAATAATCAAACAATAGTCCTAACTCAGCCAATGCCTCTGCTCCACCAGGGTGCCGCTGCAGAGGGTGGTCGGGAGCGGACAGTTTATTGAGCAGCTGCCGTGGCTCCCCTCTCAACACGACAAACTGGCCGATGATGTCAGCAGCAGCTGGATCCAGTCCCTTTTCATCAACCATCTCAGATCTCACCACCTCCCATGGTTCTTTGTCTAGTTTATCTATAGCGGAGCAAATGGGTCGGAATTTCTGAGGGGGCACACCTGCCACCTCCAACATGGCATCCAATAATTTTCTATGATTCAGCTTGATTTCCAACTGTCCACCTAGGTTAAGCCCCTCCAAGATCTCCACTAGGACAGAGATGACTTCAGAGTCAGGAACCATGGTGGGAAAGGCCCCTGCAATGTCGAAATCACATTGGAAGAATTCACGGAACCTTCCCCTTGTCATTTGAGGCTGGTCCCGGCGGTAAACTTTAGCAATATGGTATCTTTTCATTGTGGCAATACCGTGAAGAGCCACATATCTTGCAAAAGGTACCGTCAAATCGTACCTCAAACTCAGAGCTTCTCCTCCTTGATCTGCCAGGTCGTAGATCAATTTGGAATCTTCCCCGTATTTGCCCGTCAGCGTTTCTCTCAGCTCAAACACTGGGGTGTCGATGGACACTGCTCCATGGCGTTTGAACACAGAGGTAATTGTGTTGAACACTACTTCTCTGATTGCCATTTGGTCTGGGTAGAAGTCTCTGCATCCTTTGGGGACTTTAGGTTTGCGCCTGGCTGCGTTGGCTTCCAATATGGACGACAAGGCGGCTAGGTTTGATTTTAACGTTGGCAGCATGGGGTTGAGCATGGCCTCAACGTGAATGGCGGCTGAGCGTATTTCTGCATGAGCCGATCCAGCGGCTGCTGGGTCTGGTTCAGTGAGAGAAAGCGATTGGAGGCAGTGTTCTAAGCTGGCAAGGCTGGATTCCAGTTGAGTTCGCAGCACAGCAGTTCCCTTGCCCAGGGCTGCACTGTCTCCTCCTCCATTCTTTTTATCCTTCTTCTTGCTAGTCCCTTGCTTCTTACCAGCTCGATCATTATCATCACCACCACCATTTGCTGCTTTATCATTACCTCGATTGGCCACTGGACGTTGTATCATATGTTGTTGCAACTTATCTTGCATTCCCAAGCTCACCACGGCCACCAACGCCTCTGCAGCCAAAGCATGCTGCAACGCCACCACAGCATCATAAGCAGATTTAGCTACTGCCATTGATGGCATATCAATCAGTGCAGAAGCTACAACCTGTCCTAATCTTACCACTTCAGCTTCTGCCTCTTCTGCAGCGTACTTTGACGTTCTAATTACCCCTGCCAGGCTGGTTTTCACTGCGTCGACGCCTCCTTCTGGTTGTCTGGGGAGGATTGCTGAGGTGGATATCACTGACGATGCATCATCGCCTGCTGTCGTGGTAGTTGTGGTACTAATAGTACTAACATCATCAGGTATAATCATTGCATCTGAAGAAGAAGGGGGGAGTGTGGCAGGGAGTCGATCAACCAACAAAGAGGCACGGTCAAGCGCCAATGCTGCTACCCTCAAAGCAGCAGCCCCAAGGGAAAGAAGAGTGCATGCCAAGGCGGGTGAAGGAGCGGCAATAATATCTGCTGTTAAAGCTGCAGAGCTAAGTTCAGCTTTGACAGGGGCAGAAGCAGACTGTAGAGCGTCGCCGAAAGCCCCATGTGCTTGAGGCGCAATCATCAACGTGGGCACAACTCCTGCTCCCTTCTTCTTTGCATTAACTCGCTTGGAGCCATCTAAGAGACCTCGTATTGATGCTGCTGATTCTGAGGCTGATTTAGTGGAGAATGCTTCTATTGTTTCAGCTTCTAGCTGTCTAATGTCAGCTTGAAGTGCCTCTGCGCTGAGGGCGGCAATGGCATTGGCTGCATCGAGCAGTTGGCGAGCAGACTCTATACATAGGGCGCCAGTGCCTGCAGATGCACTTTGGCCTGATAGGATGACGGTTTGCTCAGACTCACTTAGTCCAGGGGGTTCTAAGCCTGCAACGGTGAGAGTTCTGAGGGGATCATTGTCAATGTCGCCTGCATGAAGGACGGCACCATTGCCGAAGAAGACAGCTGCCATACCCGTAAGCGTGGTGACGTCATGCTCTCTAATGGGTAGGCAGGGTGTTATTTTGGAGTTTAAGAGGCCAACAAGGAACTCTGCTACAGGGAGGCGCACTTTGCTGCGTCCGTTAACAAGGGAGACGCACTTGAGGAAAATGGCAGCCCTGGCTTGGGCGTCGTCGACAAAGGCAGACGGAGGCTCGCTGGGCTTTGGTGAAGGAAGTGGGTGGAAGGATTTGGGAGGTGGGCTGTCCTTCTTAAGACGAGTGGCTGCAGAAGGGTCAATCGCCACTTCTTCTAGGCCTTGTACAACTTTCATCACATCATCCAACGTTAGTGTGCCTGCGCCTATAATGAACTGACGGTGCGACATAATTTCGTATTTCGTCCTTACTGATTCGTCCTAATAAATTATATCAATTGTGTCTGTGCACAGAGGGACTTTGGCTGCAATATAGTTGCTGCTGGTCGTGGAGCCCGCGATCCCAACATTTGATTTCTCATCAAAACAGAAAAAATACTTCATCAATTTAACCAAACTAAAGTATATTTTTAATAATCTACACACCATCATACAATGAAGTTCCAGGTATGTTACGTTGTTTTGGGCCACGTATCAAGGAATTCAGTTGCTTGCACAATTTCTTGGTAGCAGTTTCTACTATTTTTCCGCACCATGTCTCAATAATGTCGCTAAAAAGCTTATAAATAATTTGTTTATAAACCCATATATCGTTTATAAAACTCTCACCCAATCCCCACATGTTCAATCATTTCCAACTAACACATTCTCTCTGCAAACAACGTCTAATTTTTCCTGATCGCCGCAGATTGCCACCCTTGCCATCCTCTTGGCTCTATCATCCATCGCACAAAGCAGAAATATTCCCGACGATGAACAACCATTGTCATTCCCAACAAGCAGACGCCAGCTCGCCGAAGACGAACCTCTCCCAGCCTACCTGCAACGCGCTTTCGCCATCTCAGAAACCCCAGAAACCGAGGTAGAACCTTGGGCAGAGCCAGCTATGGCTATGGGACCATCTGGATACAACTTCAGCAAAGATTTGGAATCCCTCTTTGATAGTGATACTGCACCAGCTCGGATGGAAAAAGGAAACAACATGCCATACAGTGAATCGCCTGAAGATACATGGGGACGTAAACTCCTCAGCTTTGGTGAGATAGCATAAATGAAGGGAAGAAGAAGTAGTAATAGTAGTGGTGGGTGGTGGTAGTGGTACAGATGCCTATGGACGATATATTACTACAAAATTCTCACAGTCCACCATTTTCTTCATATTTTTTGAAATTTGCATGCATCTCCCTTTACTGAAGGGGGTTTTGATGCATAGGGGGAGTGGAGCAATCTGTTTTTTTAAAGGCCCATTGTGTAGATGTAAATGAAATGAGAAAGGTGTGCATCATCATATCCTGAGAAAATAGGATTTATAGCAGTAACTACTGCCCCTGAATCTTCACTAGTCCTGGAGTATATTATGTAACCAACTTTGTTTTACAATAATGATTTGAAATATCACACCATATTGTCATGAAAACAGTTTGATTGACATGATTATTACTTTTATTTATGAATACAGATATATTATGTCAGTACACCTAATACAGGTCCTATGGTACCTGCTACCTCGTCATTCCCTATTCTTGCCACATGACTACCATCACCCAACAAAGCTGAAGAAGAAGAATAAGGCCACCATTTCCCCATTCTCAACAATCTCAAAGAATTCAAAGCCACAGCTAGGGTAGACCCTTCATGTGCAGCCACTGCCAGCCATAAAGGCACAAATCCCAATACAGTAGGCAATACCAGTACCGCTATCGACCCAATAGCAAGCGCAAGATTCTGCCTCACTACTCTTTGTGTCACTCTTGCCATGTGTAATAGCAGAGGAACCGCAGCAATACCGCTGGCATTCATTACAATAGCATCAGCTGCAAGGGAAGCAGCAGCCGACCCGGTGGACGCAATTGCCACTCCTACCGTTGCGGTTGCCAGTGCTGCAGCGTCGTTCAGGCCGTCTCCGACCATAACGACGCCACCCTTGTTTCTTAGGTTTTGAATGTAGTCTACTTTCTGTTCTGGTGTGAGTGATGAGTGCACAGAAGTGATACCCAGACGATCAGCCACTCTCTGAGCACTGACCTCATTGTCTCCTGTCAACATGATGACATCAATTTGATCAGCTACATTATAACTACTGCTCCTCCTCCACCTCCTATTACTACTCTTTTTCTTATTATAAGATGACAAGGACAGCCATGATCCGGTCTGCAACTGCTTCACAGCAGCAGCACTCTGATCCCTCACAGAGTCTTCAAATGAAAATGTCCACACACTGTGTTCTCTATGACCTTCCAGCACCAGGACTGATATTGCTCCTGTGTTTCTTTTTACTTTGGTCAACATCTTGTCCAATGCGGCTGCTTCATCTGTGCGTAATTTAGGCCGTACATATTCTACAGACCCAAACATTGCAGTCACTGCTGTATTGCAATTGCTACTATTATCATCTTGGGATGCAGACAAAGAATCGTAGCTCTCACTGCCCAACACAGATGCAAAGGCTTCCAGTGGAGGCAACGTCAAAGCCTCAGCTTCCACTCCTCCTCCAGCTACCAACCTAAACCCATCAACTCCTACGCTATTAAGATCAATCCCTTGTTGACTGGCCAGTAGCACTACAGCATCAGCTACCGGGTGACTGCTTCTGAGAGAGAGCGCTGCTGCAGCTGCAACTGCTGCTCTTCTCCTTCTCCCTGAAGCTTCCCCTCCACCTAGAGATCCCATGGATGAGCAGACAAGTGTTCCAGAAGTAAGTGTACCTGTCTTGTCAAATGCCACGCTACGCACGCTGGCCAGTGCATCCAGTACTCTCCCTCCTCTCAGTACCACTCCTCTCCCTGCCATCGCTGCTATCGCAGATACATAGGTCAATGGAGTCATCACCAGGGCGCATGGAGATGCTACCGTCAACAAACCCATGGCTCTATACAGAGCTCCTCTCTCTGAGGCTGAACTGAGAAAGGGCACCCCCATACTGAGCATGACTGCCAGAGAGCACAGCATGGCTACTATAACCGCTTTGGAATACCTCTCTCCAAAGGTATCCAGAAAGCTTTTGAGTTGAGGTCTGTCTGCTTGAGCCTGCAGTGCCAGCTCAGCAATCCTTGCTGGTGTGCTATCTTCTGCAGGTCTCACTGCTTTGATGACTAATAGACCATCTCTATTCAAACTCCCAGCTGCCAGCTCATCACCGGGTTTTCTCAACACGGGAATACTCTCCCCAGTGATGTGTTCACTGCTGATTAACGCCCTCCCCGTCACAATAACACCATCTAATGGTATTATCTCCCCTGCCTTGACCAACATCAAATCACCTACTTGAACTTGATCTACTTTGTATTGCTTTGTACTGGACATGTCCGGCTGCTGTTGCGCAGAATCTAATGAAACAATAGTGGCATGCTGAGGTGCAGTGTCGTAGAGGGCAGTCAAGCTGCCTTGCGCCTTGGCAGTAAGTACGTGTTCTACTACGTGGGATGTTTGGAAGAGGACTAGCAAAAGAGCTCCTTCCAGGGGGTGGCCTGTCACCAGGCTGCCTACGACGGCAAGGTTCATCAAGACGTGGGTGTCTACTTTGGCGGAGGAGACGTCGTATAAGAGATCAATGGCTGCAGGGATGCCTGCGAAGAAATATACAATAGATGCTGTTATTTTGCTTATTAATCCTGCATTTGCTACTAGAAAATTATTATTATGAACATTAGCAGTTATTATAGCAGAAGTACTGCTAGTAGTCGTAGTAGTGGTGGCTATGTAGGCTGTGATGGCAGCAATGGTAAGGAAGAAGATCTTGGCAATGGTGCTGGGGATACTGTCCTCCAACCAAGCAGCGAGCTTGGAAATGCCAGTGGTCGTGAATACTTTATTAAGTACAGTATGTACGATGTTGGTTGAGGTCTCATTGTGATGGCGGTGGTGAGTATCACTGTCGCCGTGGCTGCCACAACAGCTTTTGTGGGAGTGGTTGTGTCGATGAGACTTGTGATCACCGTGATCGCCGTGTGCTATGCAGTAAAGACCTAGAGTCCGTGATGTCGTTACTCTAGACTTTAAGGTTGTTGGTTTATAAGGCATGTGGGTTGTTGAACGAGCTAAAGGTTGAAGACGACATCTACAGTCTTGAAAATTGTGGTTTGAAACGACTCTGACTTGGAGACGTCCGTAACTATTCAAAGATTGCATTGTGCCAACGCACATGAGTTTAAAGTCAAACGAAAATTTTGCCTCAAATTCAGCCAAGGACGTCTGCTATTGACTCCTACTCCATTTCGAGGCACCGTCGCTGAAGAGAGACGAAAACTGCGCTCGCCTGCATCTTGTCCATAGCTCTATATGGGATGGTCAGGACAGGGTGGCAATAAATTCTTGGGGAATGTTCACAAGATGAAGATCTAGGTGTGATACCAGAGGTCAGGAGAGGAGCTGTCATTCCAACTGTCACTATCAACAGAGGTGGAGGAGAGAAATTCATAGGAGAACGAGCAGGAAGCGAGCTCCGCAGGTATTTGGGTCAAGGAAACCAATCATCGCACGCACATTCCATTCAATACATCATCTGAGATTAGATATTTGAAATTCAGCAATTACAAGCTATTCTTCTTCTTCACATCACCGAAAACTAATCTCACTTCAAAATGCAACTCCAAGCCTTCTTTCAAGGCGTCAACTGCCTTCAAAGTCGCCAAAATTCATCTTTACCACACAGTAGAACCATGCAAATACCATTATCTTTGGCTCAGAACACTAAGGTACGTCTTCACCTCTGAATTCCCAAGCCGCCACGTTTTTTCCAACGCTACTCTAACCCTCGTCTCCTTCTTTCCATCTCCCTCCCCCTCCCACACACAGTCTGCTGCTCGCCGTGCAGCAGTCCGAGTATCAGCAGCAGCCACAGCTACACCACCAGCTCCAGCTCAAATGTCATCTCAGTACGTCAGCTCACCTGGCACTGGCATGGGCATTTATCGCGGCACCGACGGCTTCCTCTACTGCGATGAGCTCAAAATTGACGACATCAGAGCTCAGTCCAAAGCATCTCCATTCTACCTCTACTCCCAGAGACAAATCATGCACAACTATACTGCATATTCTGAAGCCCTCAAAGGCCTGGACTCCATCATTGGCTATGCAGTCAAAGCCAACAACAACCTCAACATTATGAAGTGCTTGAGGGAGCTGGGATCAGGAGCTGTTCTTGTGTCGGGAAACGAGCTGAGACTTGCCTTGGCTGCTGGATTCGACCCAGCTAGAACTGTATTCAATGGTAATGGCAAATTGCCTGAAGATTTGAAATTTGCAGTTGAACAGGGTGGACTGATCAATGTCGACAGTGAATTTGATCTCGACAACATCAGAGCTGCCGCCAAAGCTACTGGCCGCAAAGCTCGTGTCCTCATTCGCATAAATCCAGATGTAGACCCTCAAGTCCATCCCTATGTATCTACTGGTCTAGCCGGATCTAAATTTGGCATCAGAAACACTCATCTACAATGGTTTTTAGACGAAATTAGGAAGGATGATGATTTGCTAGATTTGGTTGGTGTTCATTGCCACTTGGGCTCTACCATCACCAAGGTCAATATCTTCAGAGACGCAACTCTCTTGATGGTTGACTTCATCAAAGAAATCAGAGCTCAAGGGTTCAATTTAGAGTACCTCAACATCGGAGGTGGGCTTGGCATTGACTACTATCGAAAGGGAGATATTCTCCCTACCCCCAAAGACCTGATCGACACAGTTCGTGATCTTGTCTCTTCCCTCGGCCTCACTCTTGTCATCGAGCCAGGCAGGTCTATGGTTGCCAATTCCTCAGCCTTTGTATGCACCGTTACAGGAGCCAAGACTAATGGTAACAAGAATTTCATCGTTGTTGACGGGTCAATGGCGGAGCTCATCCGTCCTTCTTTGTATGATGCCTACCAGCATATTGAGCTGACTGGGGCATCAATCTCTGGTGTTGAGATGTATGACGTAGTGGGCCCAGTGTGTGAGAGTGCTGATTTCCTGGGTAAAGAGAGGATGCTGCCTACACCAGCTGCTGGAGATGGCCTTGTGGTGATGGATGCAGGCGCATATTGTATGTCCATGGCTTCTACTTACAACTTGAGGATGAGGCCTGCTGAGTGGTGGGTAGCTGGAGGAGAGTTAAAGCAGATTAGGAAGGCTGAGGGGTTGGAAGATCATTTAAGAATGTTTGAAGGATTGTAGAAAAAGGTGGAACTGTGTAGGTTGGGATGGTTTTCTAGTTGTGTTTGTTTTATCACTATATACTCTGTAAAATTGGTTGATTTAATTGTGTGGTACATGGATACATTTTTAAATGTCTTGTTTTTATGTTGTCTGATTCAAATTAAATTCCCCACCTTCTGACAGCCCATGCATGAAAGGAGCAAAGAGAGAGGAGGGGGGTGAGAGAGCGGTGCGATGTCGGTGTCACTTCAGGGTTTGGTTAAAATGCTTCCAGTAGGGTGTAATTGTCTTTAATTTTCGGATCAACATCAAGTTCTTTAATAATCGTAAAGTTAGGACATAATGCAAGTCGTGTGTGGCTCATCCATCCGCAAGCCCTTGGCAATTTCCCTGGCCATCAAGCCTTCAACAAAGGTAAGTGTCGTTTTTTACAGATTTATCATCTTTACGTAGAGTTCGGTTTGAATTATCGTGTATCTCTGCTCCAATGTGTGTGACTAAAGTAGAATTGTGATCAATAAAATGCAGGCAACAATATTGGGAACCCCTGTTGTACAGAGGAAGAACCCTAGTGTTTCAAAGAGATCAAAGGCATCATCTGTGATTCGATCTGCTGCTGCAGATGCTTATGCTATGTCGGGCCTTAACCCACTGGAGAAGTGAGTGATTTTCAGAGACAGCAAAGATAGAGAGATTTCTAGAACCCGGATTCCCACCCTCGTTCATTCCCCACTCAACCATATACTTAAATCTGGATCTCGCTTCCCTCACAGGACCGTTGCAAAGGTAGTTGGTGCCAAGAATGCCCCATCCGTTGTCACCCTCTCCTACATTACTCTCTGGTATGGACTCAACGTCGCCTTCAACCTCCAAAACAAATCCATCTTCCTCTCCTTCCCATACCCATGGTTTGTCTCTTCTGTCCATGTCGTCGTCGGTGCTGCTTACTGCGGCCTCGTATACCTGCTCGGCGCAAAGAAGGCCTCTTTCCAACGTCCAATCACCAAGGATGAATTTGGAGCTATTGCTGGCCCAGCATTCATGCACGCCGCTGGGCACGTTGCTGCCAACCTTTCCTTTGCAGCAGTCGCCATCTCCTTGACTCATACTGTCAAGACCTTGGAACCAGCTTTCAACGTCATTCTCTCCCAGCTCCTCCTGGGACAAAGCACTCCAGCCCCCGTCTTGCTCTCTCTGGTTCCAATCATGGCCGGTGTAGCAATGGCATCCGCAGCTGAGCTCTCCTTCAACTGGTACGGTTTCATCTCAGCCATGGTATCCAACTTGACATTCGGATTCCGCGCTGTTTGGAGTAAAAAGGCAATGAACAACATCACAAACTTAAGTTCTACTGCCATTTACGCATACACCACCCTCATCTCTGTCTTTTTGTGCGTCCCTGGTATCTTCATCTTTGAACAAGGCGTCTGGGAGGCAGCTAAAGCTCAGATTGCTGCCAATGGAGCACAAGCTTTCTACGGTCCCCTCCTCAGCGTAGGCCTGCTGTACCACTTGTATAACCAGTTTGCTTTCAACACCTTGAGCAGGGTGAGTCCAGTGAGTCACGGAGTGTGTAATGTCGTCAAGCGTGTCTGCATTATTGCCACATCAGTGCTGTTCTTCGGTAATAAGTTGACTACACAGACCAAGATTGGTACTGCGGTAGCTTTATTGGGTACTTATTTGTACACTGAGGCTGTGAAGAGCTCTAAGAAGGTTAAGTCTGCTTAAACATAATATTATTGTTCTGAGAAGAATGGGGGGATATAAATGCACTGCTATATGTTTGCAAAGAACACCACACACACACAGAAAAAGAGAGAGATAGAGAGAGAGAGAGAGAGAAGAATAAGAGAAAGACACATATAATATAAAACAGTCAATAAATCAAAAAAAAATCTATAAATTTTTTTGTGTGTCCACTTTTTTGGCATGATGCTGGGAGCAGTACTTTGGTGTGTGTGCAGTGGATACCATTACACACATATATGGGGATTTTAGTTAGAGAGAGAGAGAAAATAAGGAAAGAACACTAGTAAAAACAAGGGCATAGTCAAGGAACACTTTCTTACACACATAAACACAAGGCAGGCAAAAGGTAATCCGTGCCGGTCATTTAATCAATGGACCCACCCACCCACCCATCCCTCTCAATCTCCCTTCTCTTTCCTTTCTTCTATAGATCAGAAACTCAAAGAATCCTTCAAAGCATCTCTCCCAAAAGTAGGCAATACAAAAGCTGCCTTGTGAACCTCAGCATTGTAATACCTAAGTGGAGGATACCTATCATCATCTTTATCAGCTGGTGGAGCCTGATTAGGAGTCCTAGGATCCAGGGGCTCCTGCCCCTCTTCAGCCTTTGTACAAATCATAAACCCAATCTGACCTGATGGATACGTTGGGATTGTTGTGAAGGCGTATTGCACACTGCCTCCCTTGTCAGTCTGGAAGACGTCTCTACACATGGACGCCAAGCTCTTGATGATCTCCAGGTGGTACCAGAGAGACTCAGCCTGAGTGCAGACAATGCCGCCTGGAGCGAGGGCGCGGTACATGGCCTCGAAGAATGGACGTTGGAAGAGGACTTCCGCGGGGCCAACGGGGTCGGAAGAATCGACGACGATGATGTCGTAGGTGCCTTCAGCTGCTTCTTGGACGAATTTGATTCCGTCGCAGACATTGACGGAGACTCTTGGGTCAGAGAAGCCTACTGCCATTTGGGGGAAGTATTTCTTGGAGACGTCTATGACCATGCCGTCAATTTCAGCAATATGGATCTCTTCCAGGGATTTATGGCGACTGAGTTCTCTGAGGACACCACCATCACCACCACCTACAACTAGGGCCTTTTTGGGAGGACGGCGGATGGAGCAAGCTGGGAGGTGGGTGATCATCTCTTGGTAGGAGAACTCATCACGGTCGGTGCACTGAATGACGCCGTCGAGGACAAGGACAGTGCCGAATGCCTTGGTCTTGACGATAGCAACATCCTGAAAGTTTAGGAATTTATATAGATGGGGTTTAGTTTAGAATCATAGGTGTGGAGTTTGCTATGGAAAGGGCGGAATAAAGGAGCATGCATTACCTGAAAGTCTGATTTGCCTTGGAAGAGAACTTCTTCGATTTTTAAGGACATCCCTTGGCCTGGCCACAAGCTAGAGAGCTCAGTAAACCAGCCATTTTTGGCGACTCCAAGACCATGATCGAGAGTTCCTGGTTTTGCTTCGTTTTCCATCGTTCTGATGCAACTTTTGAATCGATGAGTCGTCTGATGACGAGTTTCTTTGAATTGTGAACTGAGGAGACGACCTATGTGTCGTCCTGAATGCTTGAAATATTGAACTGACATTAATGCCTGCTTTATCAACTCTGCTCATTATGTTGCCTCTGGCGTCCATCGAAACCTCTGAACCGACGCCCAGTTTTCATCAGCATCATTTTCCTTCTCTACCGGGTGACTGAAGGATGCATAGTTGTGGTGGCTCTATTTGATCCAGCTTCATAGAATAATGCTGGATCCAATTCAAAGGATAATTCTGTTAAGAGGTTGAATGTTGTGCTAGTATCTGCCCACTTCTCTGGCCTTGGCTTTACAACCTCTGATCTGAACGTTGGAGCTGTCGCCGTCATTGGGAATGTCGAGCGACTGACTCTCATATATTTATAAAGCAACAGCGAGAGCGATTCGTTTGAAAAATCAACTGTACCATTTTGATGATAGTAGAAATGTTGTTGGCAGTGTATGGTGCATTATATTGAGATAGTTTCATTCCATAAACTAAATCACCGGCGATTGTCAAACATATATCTGGGGGGAAATGACTAGAAGAGAGAAGATATTCAAATTGGCAAAGGGATTTCGAGGACGAGCAAAGAATTGCTTCAGAATAGCCAGAAACCGAGTAGAAAAGGCGTTGCAACATGCCTACCATCATAGAAAGCTGAAGAAACGTGACTTTAGATCATTATGGATAACCCAAATCAATGCTGGCTCAAGACAATATGGGGTAAGATTCATTATTATTGATTGGGGGGGATCGTTGTTGACCAAAGCAACGAACATAGCAACCAATCATCCATCCCCATCCCCGTCACCGCCCCTCCTCTCTCTCCACCCTTCTCACACCCCTTCCCCCCGCCCTCCTCTCTCTCCTACAGCTTAAATACTCAGAACTGATGAACGGATTAGATAAACAAAATATCCAGCTCAATAGAAAAATGTTATCAGAATTAGCCGGCAATGAACCTTATAGCTTCAAGGCCATTGTCGACCAAGTTAAATTCATGAGAGGCATTCATTAGATAGGTTAGAGGTGGTGAATGGAGGCTCTAGCTTTACTACTATCCTCTCCCTCATATAAATAGTAGTGAAAATGTAACATAGACAAAAACTCAATTATAATCTAAATTAAAATCAAAAACCTATCCATCTAAATAAATAACATAAATCAATTAGAACCTGAGATGATTGACATTCTGATGCCCACCGCCACCATTAGAAGGTGGTGACAAAGTCACACCAGGACTATGACTACTTCCATGCAATGCCGGTATCCTCTCTAATTTTCTACCATTCAATCCCATCTCTAATGGGGTTGTACTTGTGGTATACAATCTACTCCCTTGCTGTTGCTGTTGTTTACCTCCACTGCTCACTGCCACCGACCCAGTCATCATCACCTGGTGCTGCTGGGGTGATCCCAACCCAGGCTCTTCCCAGACCAATAGGTTTTGCCATTTATCATCCAATGAAGCTTGAAGCATCGATCTCATACTCACTGCACTCCCATTTAATTTCATCCCTCCTCCTCCACCACCTCCACCACCACCACCCATGTGCATACAATCATCAACACCGCCAATGTGCATCTGCACCTTTTCAAGCAGCTCCACTGGCAATGATTCCAATGTAGACAGCCCCTCTTTCAGAGCCTTCAACATTTCCCTGCATGCAGCTCTCCTTGATGCAATATCCTCTCTCTCCCCCATCAGCTCACTGAACAACTCTTCTCTGTACAGCGTTCTGATCAGATGCTGCTGCAGTCCCCGAGACACGCCATTCACCAGAAAGTGCATCAGCGCCTTGGGCACTGCATCTTGGAGGTTCTTCCTGACAATGTCAAAGTATGAGGATACTAGGACACGAGTGACTTCTACCTGTACTGCTTCTTGGTCACTGACTGATTTGGGGACTTTGAGGACTTCTGGAGGGCCTTGGAGAGGGGCATCTTCAATGTCACGGAGGCCCAATGAATACGATTTCAAGTTTTGATTGTGGTTGTTGTGTTGTTGTTGATGATGGTGCTTTGATGAAGACAGCAACAACCCATTAGTATTATCTCCAAACACATTATTGTTATTGTTATTATTACCACCCTCACCGCCAGTCGTACCATTAGTGATGCCATCTGGTTGCCTATTACCGCCAGCATTAAACCAATGCGTAAACCAACCCCTAGCAGCTGCATCTTCTTGATCTGACGGCATCATACCGCCACCCCCATTAGACATTCTATCATTATTATTACCATTATTAACTCCTGATAACAAGTCATCTGATCTGAACAGTTCTGGTTCCTTCAGTCCCATGGAGAAGCTTCCCCCTCCTCTGATGGTCTGCTGGCTGTCTTGAACCTTGCTTATATTCAGAGCAGATAAGGCCAACCCTGATGAATCTAATCTTCCAACACCATTTGTAACAGTGGTATATCTATTGCTCCTGCTGCTGCTGCTGCTGTTGTTGTTATTATTATTATGAGTAGTAGATGAGACGTTACCACCAGCAGTCATTCTGGAACCGAATCCTCTCCCATGTGTTGAACCACCGCCTCCAGTTCCAGCAGCCTTTTCATGAGCTCTTCTTTCCAACACCTCAGCGATAGCTCTATTCCCTCCAATGAACAAAGGATGGGATGTATTGATATATGCCAGTTCACATGATACTAGATTGCGAATCATATCCTCAGCAGGCCCAGCACCAGCACCAATAAACTCCTCCACAGCTTCCGCCAATACCGTCTGCAGTACAGGGAATCTTGCAATCTCTGGAGGGGCACAATGAGCTGCAATTCTCAACAGCTCAGTGTGTACAAACTCCTTGCATTGCAGAGATGGTGATTGTAGCCTCTCAATGGCCTTTTTAACCAACACTTCAAATGGTGCTTCGGGGATGAGGAGGCTGCCTTTGATGCCCCCACTGTTTTTAATAGCAGTTCTGACGTCTTCGTCTGACAGCTCAGCGCATGGGTCTAGACAATCCAGCCCCAAGTTGAACACCTCCTGGAAAATGTGCCTGATACGAGCTCCTCCTGCCAGCTCATTGATTGGAAGACAGTCTCCTTTACCATCGAGCATGGCAATGAATCTGGTCGCATATGCATCCAGCAACGTCAGCAGCAGAGCTCCTCTTGCTGCTCCTGTGGACCCTGGCGGTGAGTCACCCAGTGTAGCAAGCTCTCTCTGTCTCCCCACCAAAGCTCCTTCCAACCTCCCCTTTAGCGTGGGCAACGCAGCTCTTACATGTTCCACCAAGATTTGATTAATTGCCTGCGCCAGTCGGCCCACTCCACAACGTCTTGCCACAAGAGAGGATGCATTATTGTATTCAGGGTGGGATTCAAAAAACATCCTCTCTCTGGCCCTACTCTCACTCACACCTACTCTGTTGTCGATGTCCTGCTGACTCCTCAGCACCACCCCAATGTAGCCCAACCTCAAGCTAATGACCTCATTTCTCAACACAGCAGCTCCGTCAGTGCCTCTGTCCATAATATCCAGCTTGGTCAACACACCCAAGGTTCTCATACCATCAGGGTCTACCTGTTTAGCCAGATCTAACGCATCTGAAGCTGCAAGGTCTTGGTTGGCTGGTGTCACTGCTAGAATGATGCAAGAAGGGGCAGAGATGTATTCAATAATCATGCTTCTGATCCTGTCTTCAATGTCTGCTGGTTGATCTCCTACTGGGACTCTTGCTAGGCCTGGAAGATCTACGAGAGTCATGGTGAGAACCTTGGGGGAGTAGACTCTGAGGCGAATGGGTACATTGGACACACCACGACCATTGCCACATGAACGTTCAGTTTCGGCTGAGATTTCCATTCTGACTCTTTCGAAATCGTAGAAACGTTTTCCTGGGATGTGGAGGAATTCTGCCCATTCTGTAAATTGGTTGATGTTTGTACTAGAGGAGCTGGTGGTGGTGGAGGAGTGGTGGTTGGGTTGTTGAGTCTGGATGAGCTGGAGGATGAGGGGACGGCGGGTGACAATGTTGCAGCCACGAGGGAGGAAATCACGTCCGACGAGGGCTTCCAAGACACTGGATTTTCCACTGCTTTGGCTGCCTACAACAGCTACTTGTGGAAGGTCGAGATGTACATCAGTGGAGACCTGTATGGGATATTGATAGGGTGGTTGTGTGAGTGTGTGTGTCACTGTGTGTGTGTGTGTGTGTGAGAGAGAGAGAGAGAGAGAGAGAGAGAGAGAGAGAGAGAGAGAGAGAGAGAGAGAGAAGGAGGGTTGGGAGACAGGACGGTGGAGAGCAGGGAAGTTGAGGAATTGGAGCACACTCGGAGATGAAACGCACCTGACTAAATAGATCCTGAAGTTTATTGATGACCGGTATTATGGTTTGGCCCAATGTCTCGTTATTTCCGACGTTTGTTGTCATAATTGCCAGATTAAATTACCCAACTGACAGGTCGAGAATGGCTATTCTTAATACTTTAATTACCACATACACGTCTATATTGCACGATGTTGTGATTACAGTACGTACTTTAGAAAAACTTTGCATGATACAGATGCTGGCAGTGAAGTTTTGTTTGCAAGACAACAACGACTCTCGGAGACCTGTGAGACAGGAAACACACACCAGACAGAGAAGAAAGAAAGGGAAGAGCTTCAATTCAAAACCATGAAAGGGATAAAGACATACACGTTAAAACAGCAAGCATTTAGTCCTAAAAGATACACTTAGTATATAATATGATGAATAAAAACACTCCTTCTCCACCCATCTCCATCATTTGACAACCACGCCACCATAGGGCCTGTTATCAATTTCAACCGTAGGCTCCGGAACCAGTTTCTGCATCAGTATCCTCCCATCTGCATCCTGTCTCTTAGTATAATATGTACAACCCCTTCCATTCTGAGCATCATAAGGAGGGACAATCAAATCCAACACAGCACAATGTGTAATTGCCTTGAATGAATGAATGTTGCCTCCGCCATTGGGCAACAAGACCAGGGGGCAGTTATCAGGGCCAACCTGCTGACTGTCCAGCACATGCACTACCTCCCTTCCTCCATTTTGGGATTCCTCTACAGTACCAGGTCTACTGCCTTTACCATCTTTCCAATCATAGGAATCTACTTCTAGTTGGCCATATAAGACACGGGTTAAAACAGACATGTGTGGGTGATCGTGGAGAGGTATGGCGGATCCAGCTGGGAGACAAAATATGCCTAGAGAAAATACAGTGTCCTCATAGATGTGTATATATGTGGCGGAGTTGTCTTTAAGCTTCTTCTTGGATTTGTCAGTGATGCCGAGTTCGCTAAGAGGGACAGATTTGAGGAGGAGACGGAGCTCCTCGAGCTTGGCAATGGTGTCGGGGGAGTCGCTTGGATTCAGTGGAGAGGTTTGGAAACTCTTGCGCGCTAAATCTACGAGCATTTGGATCCTAGGGGGGGCTGGTGCGTTGTTTATAAGTGGAGATGGACCCATGGTAGGGCCTAAGCGTACAGAGTGCCCAGAATGTAGCATCCAATTAATTCACTCTTTCTAAACCACAAAAAACTTGGGAAAATGTCCAGCTATTTATCAGAATGCTAAACAATAATAATCGCCTATTATTTACACTCTTATACCACAATAACACCCGCCCCTCTACACTTTATAGTCCATTGTCTCCTGCACTTTGGAAGAGCACCGGCAAACAACTCTCCCCCACCTCCCTCCACTACTGCTGCTGCACAAGGACCAGTCACTTCAAACTCCACATCATCAGTCAGCATCTCCCTACACACCTCTATAGCAGTCCTCGTATGCAATGTCAGTTCTTGACACATCATCACACTTTCCCCCTTTGCCAATGCCATGAATACGATCAGCTGATCTTGCATATAATCATCCACACACACACCAGCCAACACCGCATCTGCCAGCTCTACAGCAGCGCACTCCCCCATAGTCAATCCAGCAGATAGCGGCACCCCAGATCTTCCTATCTTCTCTTCATTGACTCCAGCTGATCCTAATATACACCCAGTTGATGTTTCAGCTATCAACATGCATCCAAATCCATCCCCAACAGCTGTCTCTTTGCTTTCCTCTACCAAGGGGAGCACCTGTATTGCTATTAATGGTGGTGGTGGTGATCTCGTCTTGATGCTATTAGTATCTTCTATACCTTCTATACCTACAACTCTACTATTAGGTAGCATTTTATGCAATACTTTAGCTGCCTGTTCCAATACAGCCACCCCCACCTCTCTCCTCACATGAGGTCCAGCCACAAAAGCACTCACTTTCACTGTTCTCACCTCACCTGGGTCATTCAAACGTATCGGAGAAAGACTTGCGCCTGAAGGCAGCGGAGTCACTTCCAATTCTACTTGTCCACCACCACGGGGGTAGAATCCACGTTTTATGAGTTTCATGTCTATTCCAAATAATGGCTGGGGATTGCTAGATTGTGATGGTTGAATGTGTCGGTGGAGGATGGGCAGGAGGACTTGGTGCATATAATCTATTGGGGGTGCCATTGCTGCATCTGTTCCTCCTTTGAGTACTAATTTAGATCTAGATTGTACTTTATTATTATGCTGATTGGTAAATAGCATAACAGGGAGGGCCGACTGAGCCAAGAGACAAACTGATCCTGCAGTCTCTGTATCGGCAATACACGTCATAGGTTTAAGTGGTCCACATGGTTGGAGAGTTATAGATGTACTTCCTATGTCAGCATTGGTGAGATGGCCAGAAGTGAGAGTAGAGATAAGCTCTAGGCCGGTTTTGTGTTGAGGAGCAAGGCCAGGTTTGGTTCGGCCTGCGCGAATCTTGTCGACACGAATTGTTTTGGCAAGTATTGCGGATAAGGAGGAGGCGATGCGGAGTATTTGGCCTCCACCTTCGAGCATTGATCCGTCGATATTGACGACCATTGCATCTGGTGTGGGTTCCAACTTTTGTTTCTTTTTAACTGGTGATTCCATCTCTGGATTAGATGGCTGGGTTCAGTTAGTAGTGTTTATTGGATGTATGGTGCATTGTGATTGTATGTCAAGGTACCAAAAACTATGTTTACTTAGGGTTATGATTGTAAATGGCTTAATTTCAGCATTTCAACACCACCCGACCATGTCCTCGCACCTTCCCTGTTTTTCTTCCCTCCCTCTTAACTGCATCAAACCCCACCTCTACCTCAGATATACTTCCTTGATTACAACCATCACACTTTCATAAACATTATGAACACGTGGAAGGGTCGTCTACAAGCCTTAGCCTTACATTTTTCAACTGGTGATCGCTCCAATTCAGTGGAAACAAATCACACTGGAGCAAAGCAACACAATGGAGTACGTATCAAATCAATCACATCTCTACCTGATGCACGTATTTAACCATCAATTCTTACCTCCGCCCATCGCCTCAGATCATTCTCTCACCCGATGTCAAGGCGGCAATCGACATTGGCGGACCTGTAGTCGCTCTAGAGTCGACCATCGTCTCACATGGCATGCCGTATCCCCAAAACCTTCACACTGCACTCCAAGTAGAAGAGATCATCAGACAAAATGGTGCCACGCCTGCCACCATTGCAATCATCGAAGGCCAATGCCATGTCGGTTTGACCAGATCACAATTACAACACATCGCCAAGGGCGGCAAAACAGTCAAGAAGGTATCCCGTCGCAACTTATCATATGTGATGGCCATGGGCATGGACGGAGCCACCACTGTCTCTGCAACAATGCTTTTAGCAGCTAGAGCCGGTATCCGCGTCTTTGTCACAGGCGGTATCGGCGGCGTACACAGAGGAGCTGAAAGAACCATGGACATCTCGGCAGATCTAACAGAGCTAGGTAAGACACCAGTGTTAGTAGTGTGTGCAGGAGCTAAATCAGTACTTGATATACCGTTAACTCTAGAATACCTAGAAACACAAGGAGTGTGTGTTGGATCTTATCAAACAAATGAATTCCCAGCATTCTTCACCCGACACAGTGGGTGTAACGCTCCCTGCAGATTCGACACCCCTGAACAAATAGCAGCCGCCTTGCACAAGAGTACATCAGTGCTGGGGTTAGAAGGAGGGATGGTGGTCGGTGTACCTATCCCTGAATTTTCAGCTGCAGTAGGGAATGAAGTAGAAGGAGCTATTAGTCAAGCACTGGAGGAGGCAGAGAGGGGAGGGGTGATGGGGGATGATGTGACTCCCTTTCTGCTGAAAAGGATACAAGAGTTGACTGGAGGGAGGTCATTGGAGGCTAATATTGCCCTTGTGAAGAATAATGCTCTAGTAGGGGCTCAAATAGCTGTTGCTTTTAATAAATTGTTACAAAAATGCTTGTGATAATGATAATGATGAGTGTTGACACAAAGAAAGTGAATGGATTAATAATAAAAAAAACTACTACTACCAAACCAAACCAGGGTACTTGCGCAATACGCCAGCCACCACACCTACATCTGTATCCATATCTTCTCTTTGAATTTTATTATGCCCTAGATCTAACACTTTCAACCTATGTAAATACGGTCCATCGGGAATACCAGTCAACTCGTTAATATTCACCTTGAGCACCTTCAATCCAACCATAAATTTCTGCACTACTGGCGGAATTGTCTTCAACGCACAATATGACATCCTCAGTATCTTTAGACCAGTCAACCGTTTCCATGCTGGGGGTAAATCATGCATTCTTGTCCCAAAAAGATTACCCCCAATGTCCAACTCTTCAAGACTTGCCCCATTCCCATTCCCATTTCCAAGATCACCAATGCATGCAGGTAACCAACTTGCAAAGCCATTGTACTCCAACCCCAGAGTCTTCAGGTTGTTCAGTGTACCAAGAGTCCTGCATCCCTCCTCTCTTGTATTACTATAATTACCTTCCCCCCATTCTCCTCCTCCTTCAATAGTACGGCCCAATGCATTCCTTCCCAATTGTAACACCTCTAATTTATACAGACCGCCCAATGAGTCTGGTAATAATCTCAACCCTAGCCCCGTCAACTCCAACCTGGTCATAGTATTAACCCAGGTAGATAAGTTGTCAGGAAGGTGAATGTTCACTAACCCAGTTGAAACTTCCCCACCACCATCGATGTTGTTATTGTTGTTAGTAGAGAATGTAGGGTTGTCCAGGACCAAGGTTTGGAGGTTGTAAAGGTTGGTAAGATGGTGGGGGAAGTGTGTTCCATAAAACCCTGGGTGAAGTGTGTTGTTGTTGTTGTTGTTGTTGTTGTTAGTTTCAAGAGAAGGGAAGAGTGGTGGAGATCTTATGATTGAGATTGAGAGATGGTGTAGGTGAGGGAGGTTGAGTGCCAAGGCGTCAATGGCATCAAAACTGATGTATCCAGCTAATTTGAGGTCTAACTTGATGAGATGGGGGAATGGGTTGGATGAAAGGGTGGAAAGTAGGGATGGAGCGCAAGGAATGACGTGTGTTGCTGACCTGGCAACGACGAGGGAGATGAGATGAGCCTGGCACTGCGAGAGAGCGGTTGTCATGCTGGTTATTTTTGAGTTGAAAGAAGGGTACTGAGGTGGTGGATGGGCTAGGTTACTTGGAAAAGGGAATGCAGCAGGTCGTAGGTTTGAGAGATGGAGGTGACGAAGAGAAGGAAGGATGGCCGGAGCAGAGATGAGGAGGCGGGGCCAAATGTTTTCGGTGACTCGGACATCGGATGGGAAGCTGAAGCCGTCAACCTGACAGTCATGATAGTGTATCCCATGTTGGGTCTTGAGTGTACCGTGAAATGCCTTGCATACTGATGGTAGAGTCAGAAGTTTTTCATTGAAAGGCAGGAACTTGAAAATCTGGCTTAAAATCTCTACGCTACTCAAAATAATATCGATATTGATCTCAGAATCAGGTTCAAGCATCTTCAACCGGAAGGAAGAATTGATTTCTTTCAAAATCAAAGAAGAAACGAATACAACACTTGATGAAAAGGAATCTCTCTCCGTTTATGTATGGTCCCCCCCCCCCCTCTCTCTCTTTCCCTCTCTCCTTCTTCTCAACCATATTACACACTGGGTGCTGCCACCCTTTCATCAACGTCAATCAACTTCCAATTATTACTGGGTACATTCGTCCTCAGCCATCCAAAATCCTGCACCATCTTCCACTGCTCAATGTCACCATTCCCATCCCCACCCATCCCAGCCGCCTCCAGCTCTGCCTCCAACCCTTCATACCAGTACAAATACCTCACCTCCCCCTCTTCACTTCTTTCTATACAAGGCCCAAACCCCAACCGATTGGAATGCTCTATAATAGGATTACTCAATGTTCTAAGATATATTTGACTGTCTGTAGTAGCGTGTATCCTCACCTGTCGAGATGATAAATAAAACCGACAACTGCTGGCCTCTTCAATGAATGTCGCCCCACACACTGATCCCACACATATTATACAGTCAGCTACTTTATGGATGAATAATGCAGATAGAGATCCTTGGAGGTGGATTGTGCAGTTTTGGAGGTTTCTTAGGGATACGTCTTTGTTTTGGATGTCAGAGGCGGATTTGATGAGGGTGGTGCCGGCTGGGAGGTCCGCAATGTCTACTGTGTTGCTGCCGCTGGTGATGCTGGTGGAGATAGTATCTGATTTTGGTTGTAATGCATCTATACAATTGGGATTTATAGTAGAAGTAGCAGAGACAACAGCAGGTTGGTGTACTTTCTTGTTGAATGCAAAACGACGCCGGGGTTGAAAGGCAGACAATGCCTGCTCCAGTTGTGATCTTAGAGTTGTGACGTTGTTGGTAGACTGCCTTAATTCATATTGGGGTAAGAAGAAGGAGGCTTTGGATAGAAGTTCTTGTAAGGTGTCTATTTCTACTGCTAGATTATCCAGATCAGATTTGGAAGCAGCAGCAGCAGAAGAAGAAGAAGAAGCGGAGGTGGTGAGTTGGGAGGCAATGGCGTCTCGGCGGTTGCCAAAGTCTGTGAGGAACGATGCGACTGATTCCCGAGGGTCGGCATTCTTTTCGTTTTCACAATGCTTTCTAGACGTTTCGTCCGTTCTGGCTTGGTTTCTAGCTCTTAAACGTTCTAAAATAGCTTCTGAGGCTTGAGTATTGTCCTCATCTTCAAAAATGTTGATCGCTTTTGGTTCTGTCATATTTACACGATTGATGATACTATTGGTGGTCAGATCATGGTCATCTCATACTTTATAGGTGTAATAAGTAGTTAAGCTGCCATAAACGTTCGCTTGTTTCTCGTTTTTTCTATTTACATTGACTCGACGAGAAACGAATTTTTCGAAATCCGACGTTAGGAATAAAAGGAGGGTGAGCGCATCCAAGTGGTTCCCACAGCAGTCATATAGTTCAAACATTATTCCAACCTACTATGGAAGCTACTGTAAGTAAACTCGTGTATGGTACTCCTCTTGAATTCCTATTTGAATACAAAACTGACAAAGAATCCATTCATTATTTGCATTATAGCAGGCACAGCCCATAACTCCCTGTGACGTTGCTGCTCTTAAAAGGTGTCTAGAAGAGAATAACGGTGACACAATCAAGTGCAAGGACTTCATCAACGCCTTTCAAGACTCTTGTTCTCAAACTACAAAGCCACTGACACCGGATGCCAAAAAACAAACGGGGGCCATTGGGCGTTGAAGCCTGCAAAGCTTTAAAGCTTGCTCATGAAGCTGCCCTTGCCACATGGCATTCCAGAAAAGAGCTCCCAAAACCAACGTTATACCAACTACAGGAGCATTCTCAGCTCGTGCTGAAAACGGCCAGTGTACTTGCATTTGTTGTCCGGGACACTTCTGAAGACGTCACCAAACCTGTCAAAGAACTTACTGAGGCAACTTCTACCTTGGTGCATGTTTTGTACAACTGGTGTGGCTCAGACATTGCCGAGCACCAGGCTACAGTGAGAAACATGATTAAAACAGTGGCAACAAATGTCGAACGAAGAGTCGCCGAGTTCATCACAGCGGCAATGATACTTCCTCTTCCCCCAAACCTCAACGTGTTGGTAGGGAAAATCAATCAGGTGTGTACTCAGGCTTGTGCTATTCCCCCAAATAACATTGGAGTTATTAAAACACAGATTAAAATTGCCGTGGAACAGATAGAATCGGCAAGACAGGACTTTGGCAACAGCAATGAACACTTGATGGACGAGCGGCTCAGGGAATTGCACGCCCTCACTACACGCCTTCTAACCCATATTCTTGCTTATTTAAACGCAATCCTCTCAGAAACAGAGCAATTGTATGAAAAATCTATCTCCAGTAGCATTATTGGTCAAGATGTATCTCAATTCCCTGATGATCTAGGGGAGGCTGTGATTAATCTCTCTCATACTGTTGATGATCTTGCTGGCGACATTGATCTTATCGATGTGATGTCCAACAATGACGCAGCATCGTTGGAGGTTAATATCAACCGGATTTTATTTTCTGTGGATATTTTGGATAAGGCTGTTAAAAAGGCAGGGTTTGAGAGGAAGGAGGTGATTGATGTTAGGTTTGATGTTCTGGAGTTGCGAGAATATGCTTGGGCGGATGATGATGATGGTCATTGAAGGAACTAGAAGACAGTAGTTATTAGAAGGTTCACTTAATGTAAGGTTTACAGCTTTAATTATTTATGGTACAAAGTGTGAATAGTTTCGATCAAAAAATGGCCTTATGTTGTTGTTATCATTTATGAGAAGACGTGTTGATTGCTGCCACCATGCTCCAAAATGAGCTTCTTCACTACAGGAGGAGGCTGGAGACCCATTGTCTCTGCTCTCTCCCACCTTTCTAATCTAGTAAGACCTGATAAGGGTCCAAATTCTGAGGTCAAGTCATACTTTGTGAGCTCAATCTCGATTTCATCTGGGGAGAGGGGGGAGGAGGAGGCGTGCTGCTGGGAGGCAGACTTGGCGGGCGTCGTGGATGCTAGGACATTGATGGCTAGTTGAGAGTCGTCTTGTGTAGAGTTGTCGTAGAGTTTCTTTGAATCCTCTTGGGAAGCAAGTCTACCTGACCTAGAGTGGCGGAAACTAATCTTGCTTTGAGACATGACTTTCAAAACTAAAGAATCGAGATCTCGAATCTCCTGGGCTGCAATAGAGCGTGCTGTCGTGACGTTTATAGTAGGTTCTTGATGGCAACTGCCATATTATGATAAAACCAGTAAGTATTAAAGACGGTGGAAAGAATGGGGCTCGAAGCCTGAAATGCCAGGAAATGCTCATGAGGTGATCACCTGTCACATGGGAGCTCCACATGGACGGTGGAGAGAGAGGCTTTCGAATTCTTTCTATAAATCAGTATCTTGGAGCTTGATTTCAAAATACCAATGCAAGATCAAGAGCAAATCATCGAGGCCATAAGGAATTTTGTCATCAAAGAGACTTCTCATTATGATAGCTCTCACGACTACTGGTAAGCTACATATATATACCCTACGCTAATATCACGAGTACTCAACTTAAAACAACAACCCTCACGACACAACAGGCACATCCATCGAGTCTACAACCTCGCCCATACCATTGCATCCTTGGAACTTCCTTCAACCGACTCCAACGCCCCTCTCTTCCTCGTCAAGGCTTCATCCCTCCTCCACGACATGACAGATCACAAGTACCATAAAGACCCTGCAGCTGCTCAATCTAAAGTCACATTGTTCCTCCAATCCCTTTCCATAGACCAACCCACCATTGACGAGATATTCGCAATCATAGACGCAGTGTCATTCACCCAGGAAAAGAAGAAGATAGATGGCAACACTCTACAACAGCCTATGTCTCTAATAGCTAGAATAGTACAAGATGCAGATAGGTTAGATGCTATAGGAGCTATTGGTATAGCCAGGTGTCTCACTTATGGAGGTGCTTTTAATAGAACACTCCATATGCCTCCTAGTGATGATGATGATGACAATGTAGAGAGCAAGGGGACCACAATACAACACTTTTATGATAAGTTGCTTCATTTGAAGGATATGATGAAGACTGATACTGGGAAGAAGATGGCTGCTGAGAGACATGAGTTTATGGAGGTGTGGTTGGAGAGATTTTATGATGAGTGGGAGGGGAAGAAGTAGTAGAAGGGAGCAGGGGGAGAGTAGTGAGGCGGTGGGAAGGGAAATATGATGAAATAGATGGGATTGGTAGTGCGTTCTGTGTAATTGATTTTAAGAGGATAAGCTTTCATCTAGATCATCAATAGCTATGTATCCTTTCTGTTGATTCATCAAGAAGCTTGAAACAAACGCTTGAGTTTTAAAAATCAACGATCCAGAGATGACAACTAAAACCGTTTTAATAACAGGTGCCAGCTCCGGTATAGGCTTCCAAACAGCCAAACTTCTCGCTGAATCCGGCTCACACCACATCATCCTCCACGCTCGAGACACACACAAGGCCAAACAGGCAGTCGCCCAACTCCAATCTCAACTCCCACCCCACCTCCACACCAACCTGCAAGCCAAATCATTCGACCTCACGGACCTCTCAGCCATATCAGACTTTTGCAAACAAGCTCAGGATGTAGGGTCTCCTCTTGATATACTCATCAACAATGCAGGTATTATGGCCTGTCCCAAGACGATCATCACTAGGGGGAAACACAGCTGGGAGGCCCAGTTGTTGGTCAACCATTTATCTCACTATCTATTGACCATCCTCCTCCTTTTACCTTCTGGAAGTAATTCTTACAATAATTGCAAGAGTACGAATACAAATACTAATAACATCCAACCTTCTGCTACTAGTAGTACTGATGCATTTCCAAACCCCCAATATTCACCATTGTGTAGAGTAGTAAATGTATCATCAGCTGCACATTTAATTGGATCCATCAACTATACCGACCCTTGCTTCCTCATTGATGATAATAAAAATGATATTAGAGGCAATACTAAAAGGCAGTACAATCCCTGGACTGCATATGGACAGAGTAAACTAGCACAATGTATGTTTTCAAAGCACCTTTATGACAGATATGGGGTTGATAGTACTAGTCTTCACCCAGGAATAGCTCCAACAATGTTGATACGGCATGTCCTACCACCTTGGCTGATAAAGGGGATGCATGGGATGGATATTAATAATAGTAATAGTAGTAGGACTCTAGATGAGAGTGGGTGGGTGAAGGCAGCAGCCAGGAGAGTGGTCAATGTGGCCACCAATGAGGGAGGGAGTTACGGGAGAGGAGGAGGAGGGAAACATTTTTATAGTCCGGTGGCGAAGGTGGTAGATGATGAGAAGGAGTGTGAAAAGTTGTGGAATTTAAGCGCTGAGCTTGTTGATGGGTATCTCTAAGTAGTGGTAGGATTGGCTGTAGAGGTGGTGTAAGGCAGAGAGAAAATGCGGCATTACTGTGTCCCCGGGCCCGGCAGCCCACCATTGTAAAAAAAACATATGAAAAGCAATTATTCAGAATGTGTAATGGAGCGTTTTATAATGACTGAATAAATATAAGAATGAAACAAGCACTCCCGATTGGTGTAGGGGCTAACATCGGGCTTTCTCATATAGGAATCAGCCCAGCCACGGGTTCGAGTCCCGTATCGGGATGATTTAAATTTTTTGGTGTTAATGAAAATTTAAGGAACTTGAGGAGGCCTGGCTGGCATGCACTAATTTTTTTATATAATTGTAGAATCGCTATATTAAAATGTTTATATTATGTTATATACATGTTAATGCTACTACACAGTCTCCCAATGTCATCCGTGACCTCAGCACGCACGCCGGGGCCACCCGAATTGAATCGAATAGGGGCTCTGCTCTGCAATCATACACCCGGTCCCTCGAGATCGCCGCTCCGCCTCTGCCTCTTCCTTGGCATGCGTTCTCCGTACAATTATATCCCTCTCCCAAGCATTAGATAGCCTTACTGATTCCTCTCTACTAACCATTACCAAGGCATGCAAAGATGGCAATGGAGGTGCCTTTGGTCTTTGTAGGAGAGAGGTAGTGAAGAGGTAGTTGGATGCAGCATAGAGGAACTCTTGGGTTCTTGGCTTCAACCCAGTTACGAAAGCATGGTTCTTCTCAAACACACTCATCTGTGGTAGTTCAAGGGAGAGTTCCATGAATCTCTCCAAATACTCATCATACTTGAGATACTTTCCAGCTTGACTATGTTTAGTGAGAGCGTCTCTGGCATTCTTTTCCTTGTTTGCTGACTGGAATCTATTAGTGATCAGGATCTTGAATTGGTCCCAAGTGCAGGTAGCTACTCCAGCAGGAGCTGCAGTACTCAATAAGTTCTTCCACCAAGTTCTTGCTACACCATCTAGTCTGTTGGCAGCAGTCGGAACCTTCAGCTCTTCTGGGAAAGGACCACCGAAGACGGAGGCTAGGAAATACTGCTCCATGCTCCAGCACCAGTCTTGGACATCTTCATCCTTCTTTCCAGTAAACTTCTTGGGACTGTCAGCTTTGATAAAGGAGAGACGAGTCGGTGTAACTGGAGCAATTGGAGAGACTGTTGTCTCTGGAGTTGGTGAAGTTTGGTCAGTTTCCATTGAGCTTCAGTGTTGGCTTCCAGAAGCCGTGGGTAGTGAAATTAGGGATTTCTTTGCTTATTCTTAAACCTAGTTCTAGTGCGTTCCTTCATTAGGAGGGCACTATCAATCTATCGAATCCAATGTAACATGAGATTTTATATTCTTATTTTATGCTTACATGTTCTTGAAAACTTCAACACTATAACTCTAAACTTAGGTTCTATACAGCTTCTTCACTACCTCTCTCCTACAGTCTTGTTCCTTTCAACCCGCCAACCAGTTCTCTCTTATTGAGGTACTTTTTTCCCCTTGCCACGCCCTTGCCACGCATTGAAACAGAGCAGCAACAGATGCAAAGACAAGCCCTATGGCCTTGTCAAACCTACAACAACGGCTAGGAGCATCATTTCGTTTACATAACTATATATTGGTGCCAGCATTTATTAGTTACAGAATTTCCATCGAAGTGAACGATGTCATTGTGGGATATCTGCAAAATACCACAACCAGATGGCAAATAGATGGCCTTTTGCCCGAAGCACAACATGTTTGATATATACATAATAATAATATATACACATAATTCCTTATGCGTCATATCTAAGAGATCGAAATCTGCCTTCATGCGCCTTGTAAAGAACTGCGATCTTTACGTTCTTACTGTTGAGAGTGTGATTCGTTCCTTGAAAAGATCACATCGCCATGGTAATCGTGACACTATGGACCCATTAGATGCACTATTACATGCAAATGAAGACGTAGATGCAAATTTGCCATCAACAGAAGCCATCCATGCAGCAGTGCAAAGTGGAAACAACCCCCAGTTGGAAACGGACGACACCGACGCCCAGGGCGGACGCGCACAGTAATATGAATGACAACAATATTGATGACCTCCCATACCATGAACTGGACCAAATGCCCAATAATAGCCCATCATATGCAGCAATTCACATGCAAACAACCTTCTGTGGATTTCTAGCACCGTCCGAAAGTGGAGAATCAGTTTCTTACTACTTCACGTTAATGTAAAATGGTGTTCAAAAAGAAAATCAATTGTACTGGATGATGATGATGTTGATGATTATCAACTACTTAGCTTGTATCTCTTTATTATCTTAGCAGAAAAAACTGGAACTCCGCTCTTCTCCCCCCCACCCCCCACCCACCCACACCAATTCCAACTATCATCAACGCCAAAGCACTTTCCTCCCCTTTGCTGGACTATTTTCAGCAGACTGAATCTTCTCAGACAATGCTGCCAATTGAGTCAAAGTCTTGGTGGGACTAGCATGAGAAGACTTACTTCTTCTTCCTTCTAAGCCTCCTCCAACCAAAACGACATTCTCTACACCATCAGCAGCAGTGGTGTTCATCATTGTAGATTTACCTTTAAGAGCAGCAGTTGCCTCTGCTGCCAAAGTTCTCAACAATTGACCTCTTGGGGTGTTGAAATAACGAGCCACAATGCTTTCTCTTGGCTCGTGTTGCAGTTGTTGCACCACCACGGCTTCTTGTTGGTGCATCCCCTCAATCTCGCCTTCTGGCAGCAATGCCCCTTCAACAGAGTTGTGGAGGGCACCTGCTGCAGCAGTGCGTTGTAGACCAGCATCGTCTCTCCAAGAGTGAGGGGTGCCCATTCCACGAGCAGACAGCTTGGCTACCCATTCTTTGTTGGAAGCAGCGACTGTAACATCAGTACCAGCAGCAGGAACAGATTGATTATCTGCCTGGTAAGCCTTGATCAGAGCTGCACCACCAGCACGAGCACTTCTCTTCTGCTTGCTTTTGGTGCTCTGCAGAGTGTTGAGATCCAGTAGTGGCACTCCAGCTGGTCTTCTTCCTCCACTTGACATAGAAGACACAGATCCTCTAGTAGTAGTAGTATCATCACTGCTCTCATGTTGCTGCTGTTGCTCTGTACTACCCACAACACCGTCTCTACCACTCCTTCTGCCGCTTGTCGTTTCCAGTGCATCAACAGCTGCCCTCAATGCACCAATATGCTCTTCCCCTTCCTCCTTGTCCAGTGCAGCCACTGCTCCTCTAATTTCAGCCACAGTCAGGCGAGCAGATATAGGAGCTTGACCACCAAGCCTTGGTGGTGGAGGTGGCATCCTCATTCTTGCTGCAGTCTCGTTTTCATTCTCATCATCATCATAGTTGAGTTCAATATCTGCCATTTCTTCATCCATCATCATTACCATATTATCCTCCTCTCCGTCCACACAGTCAGCATATCTAGTACTAACACTGTTGATGTAGGCAGGGAGAGAGGAAGTAGAGGCTCTCATGACAGCCAGGTCTCGAGGGAGATCACCAGTGCTCTGAGCCAGCCTCTGGTTCCGTGCTGATGATGATGCACCACCAGCAGTTGGGTTGTACTGTCTGGCGCTGCCTGCAGTGGGCTGGAAACCTCCCATCACTCCTCCAGCTCCAAAGTCTTTGCTGGATTTGTTGCTGTTGTTGCCTCCATATTGACTGCTGGTGGGATCTCCTCCGTATTTGCTTCTCAAGGCGACATCAATAACGCCGTGGCTTTCCATGTCTCCATTCTCTCCACTGCTCATCATGGTACTACTATTGCCATTGCTGCCGTCACTGTTTTGACGTTTGCGACGAATGTAGACAAAAACGGCAAGACCAACGGCTACGGCTGCAAGTGCTCCAAGAAGACCTCCAACAATAGCACCTACGTTGGTACCAGAAGAGCTGTCATCATCAGTGGTAGTAGTAGAACTAGTAGCACCATCAACAGAGCTTGCAGAGACACCATCACTATTTCCTCCTTCTTGCTCAGCCAACGCACTCTCATCCACAACAGTCGAGGTACTTTCACCACTTCCAGTGCTGCCATCTGTCACTGATGGGTTTGTAATAACAGAGTTGGCCTCCACGGTGCCCATCATGAACACATCAGCACTGCATCCTCCGTGTACATTGGAAACATATCCACTACCACATGTAGAGCAATCTGGGCCTGTATAGCCAGGGTAGCACTCACACGCACCACTGGCTGGCATGCACACACCAGAGCTGCATCCTTGGGTGCAGGAAGAGCCAGTGAAGGCGCAGTCACTGGGGCAGGCGGTGGAATCTTCCCCTATTTCACACACTCTGTTACCACAGACACCCATTCTACTGGTGGTTGGGGAGGAGGCTATGAGGACCAGTGAATCTGGGGATTGGGTGGCAGCCATGGAAGCAATGGCAGCAGAGACAGATGGAGATGAAGTTTCACCCTTGAGGGATTCTGGTGGTATCTTGAATGCAATGTCCATGCGCACTCTGCCAGAGGTATCAGTTGTATCCAAGGAAGATGAAGAAGACTGGGCCAATCTACGTCCACCTCCACTAGTAGGGGTAGTGTTGGTGCTGTCAACCAGTTCCAAGGCATAGACATCAACACCAGAAGGATCAACATTGAGAGTGGCAGCCATCTCACCCAAAAAGTCACGAAGAGGCTCCTCCAACACAGCAGTACCCATTAGAGCATCTTTACTCACAGCGATTTGCATGGTAATATCAAGGGTGCATGTGTTTCCAAGTCCATCACACACTCCACATTCATCAACTTTACCGGAAGCACAGCAAAGACCGCTGGAATCCAACATTGTAGCGCAGCAGCCGCCCAGCATGTCGACAAATTTACCTTCTCCTCCACATACACCGCAGCCATCAATGGCCCAGGGGGCACAGCAGCCTCCAGAGGCATCTAGGGCGGTACCGCTTGGGCAGCATTCTCCCTTGGTGTTGACTGTTCCTGAAGCACAGCAAATCATGGCGGCATCTACAATGGCAGAGGTACAGCTGGCGGGGGCTTGGCAATGCATGCCAATGAAGCCTTCCCCACAGACGCAGACTCCGTCAATGCAAGAGCCGTGTCCTGAGCAGTTGTTGTTTGCGCAGAAGTCGCAGGGTTGAGCGTTGCAAATCTGAGAAGTGGCTGGCTTGGCAATGGCTCCACATACTTCATCTTCAGCTGGCTGACCATTTAGAGAGACACATTGCACTGTACGAGTGATTTCTCCTCCATCACATGCAGCAGAGCACTCGGTCCAAGCGCCAGTTTGCCAATAGTGAGGGTCGCAAGGGGCGGTGTTGCATGCAATCTCTGTGGCTTGCTTCTCCTCTCTACAGGTTGATCCAGTTGATGCACCGACACACATGGCATTCCTGGTAGCTACACCTCCTCCACAGCTTGCACTGCAGTCGCTCCATACGCTGTACTCCCAGTGAGGGCTGGAGCAGCTCGGGCCAGAGCAAGGTCTGTAGGTGGCAGCCAGTGAATCTGCTCCGCATTGTTCTAATTGCAACACAGCGCCCCCTGGGGCTACACAGGAAATACTACGGGTTTCAATACCTTCACCACAGGATGCTGAGCATTTTGACCAGTTACCCATGATGAGGGTGGCATCATCTACAAGAGGGAGCGTGCCGTTGGCAAGGGCAGAGGTGGGGGAGTCGGAGACGCCGGTGAAGGAAACGAGGGGTGGGGGAGGTGGGGGAGGGGAGGGTGGGGGAGGAGGGGGAGATAGTGGGGGTGGGAAGAAACCAAAGCCTACTACTTCATTTGCTGAGGCATTGATGACAATGTCCATGGCATCAGATGGGTCAAACTCTGAGAGAGCATCTTGGATGATTTGAATGGTGTCGGCGTCGGTGATTTGGAGGAGAGCAAGGTCTGCCTCTGCTTGGGTTGGGTAAACCGCTTTGATGTCATATATGAAGCATGTGGTGTTGGAAGACTTGACTTCGACGATTTCTGTGCCAAAGCAAGAGGGTTTGCAACTACCAGAGGCAACAGCAACTGTAATTTCTGGATACTTGGAAATGGTGTCACAGAGTGGGCTAGAGCTGTTGGTTGCGATGTCACAATCGCCAGAAGATGCAGCTTCGAAAAGACCCGATGAGATTGTCAGCATCTCTTCACCACAGACATAATAAGGGTCTAAACACGGCAAAACTGCTGCCTCGGCAGTGCATTCCTCTCCTACTGTAATGGCCAGCTGGCACTCGTCCACATCTAATTCTCTACGTAGAGTACGCAGAAGCCCATCATTCACAAAAGGGCTATTTAATCCGCCAGTTATACGCGCTCCAGCCTTAACTGAATAGTAGCGGGGAGAGGAGTTTATAAATGCACATTCTTTTGTAGAAGGTGCCACGATGGCATTTAATTCTTCCTGAGCATTTGATATATATGTTAGTTGTAATATACACGCCAGGATGGCGATAATAAGGCGGTTTCTGATTCTCTTTGCCATTTCAATTATTCTGTTAGTTTGAAACAACTTGGCACGGACAACCTTGCAGGTCTCAAGTTGCGACTAGTAGTCGTCAATATGTGTTCGTGAAAGAATCAAACTTTTCTAACAAGAGTCGGTGGACAACTGACATTTATGGTTTTGAAGAGCCCCAACCACCAAACCCGCTGCCAGCTGCCACAGCTCATCTCCAGAGGAGCCCTTCTCTCCTCCTCCTCTTCACCTGACACCTCTTTCTCTTCTCTTCACTCCAGCAACTGGATACCATCCCAATCTTCCATGTTTCATACTCAAACTCCAATCCCAACTTACAACCACTGCATCCCCCTTTTCCAACAGAGCTCTCAGTATCTTTGACGCCAGCATGTTTTGCATGGCAATCTTCCCCACCGCTTCAATCTCCTCCTTTTGTGTCGGCAGCAACGACACCGCCCCTGCGCTCCCCTTTTGACTCGCCAATCCTAGTAAATACTTGCTTCCTTGAGATGCCATTTCAAAGTTGACTTGTGATGCTCCCAAGATTTCATCCAAACTTAATAATGAAGAAGTTTGAGCACCATTGCCATCCTCATCATCTTGCAGCTGCTTGGTCGCCTCTAGGTACTGTTCGTAAGACACAAATCCTGGCCTGATCAGTACTCTTAGACACCCAAATCTCTGTAAATACTGCTCTTTGGCAGTGCTAAATGAAGCTGAAGAAGATGCATTGACATTGCCATTATCGTCACCACCCGTTTCCACCTTCTTCTCCTCTTTCTCCTCCTCCTTCTTGTCCAACAAGTCAATTGCCAAGCTCAAGTTAAACATCCCCAAACACATGGCTTGATTTAACCTCAACACCATGACATCCACCGTTTCCTGCACCTGCTCACTTTGTGGCCTTTGTGGTACTACATTACTCACCAGTACCTTGGCATTCAATGCCCAGTGAAACAGATGTCCACAGTACCAATACACAGAACTAAGCTCTGCAGTGGAGTGGACTAATTGAAGGGGAAAGCCCAACATGAGGTGTAGGGCAGCTCCTGAAGATGCTTCTATTTCCATCATTGATGTGAGTACCGTATCTCCCTCTTTGAACTGCATCTCTTGTTGTTGTTGTTGTTGGTGGTGGTGGTGGTTTCCTTCATCACCACCTAGTTCCTCACCATTATCACCACCGTGTTGTTGAGACATATCTGCTACTGCAGTGGGCAACATATACCGCCCCTCTTCTAAGGCCCATGTCCTAAAGGGCACTGAAAAATCAGCATTCCAAGCATGGTCCACCATATTCCTCCAATCTTCCAACAACTTCCTATGTCTGCGTTGTTGTCTACATCTATTGCTGCAGCAAGCGTGTACCCAGCCTTGAAAAGCAATGGTGCATTGATCTATGAAGAGATCAACTTCGGGGCCTGGTTTGCTGTCTTGGGTTGGGTCGCCTGTGGCAGGGAGGAGCAGGGCTTTACGGACCATCAGGTGACCAGGGCACCATTCAGGTACAACCTGTGTTGTTGTTGTTGTTGTTGGTGGTGGTGGTGGTGGTTTGTTGCATTTATTGATGGTAGCAGGAGCTGTGCCATCAACTTCCTGTTTTCTTCCATCGTCACCACCGCCATCTATTCCTACTACTACTGCTGTATTATTACCCTCTCCTTGTTGATGTAATTGTTGTACCGGTCTTGTCAACAGTACCAACACAACAGACCTTACTATAGCACTTTCATCCTGAGCACTAAACTCTACCAAACACTGCTTCAATTGACGCCAACAATTCCTAATCTTCGCTACCCTAGGCAGCCATTCGTGTATTCCAGTCAATGTACCAGTGTGGCATTGTATGGTACTGGGGAGGTCTAGTAATGTAGAGGGACGGGGAGGGGCTATGCCCATCATGGATATACCTAGATGTGGGTAGAATGCTACTAGTGGAAGGCTGTCTCTGGGGGCTTTTGAAAAAGATTGTCGCCGATCTTCGGTTCCTTCTTCTTCGATAGATACTAAGGTAGTAATAGTGGTGGTAGTAGGTTGATATTGGTCTGCCAAGTGGGCAGTGGCTTTGATGATGGTGAGTTGCTCCAGTGCATCCGAGGCAGCTTGTGCAGCTTTAACGACTGAATCTTCATCAGTTGCGAGTGATCCCAACAAAGCTAGTAGGAAGCACCGTCTGTACTTCAATCTGGATATAATTGCATCATTCATATCTAAAGTGGTTTTAGAGCTATTACTATTGTTGCTACTATTCTTTTTTTGTGCCTTTCCACCACCACCACCACTGCCACTGCTATTACGCTGTTTTTTCTGTACAGCAAGCTCATTTTCTACCTTTTCTAAAGCTTCTATTGTTTGGATTACTTTCTCTATAGACGGTTCATTTATATTCAAGCCAAAGGTCATGATGTTGAAATCTTCCTCATCACAAACCCGCCCCGCCATGATGACCGTGTGCAGGATGAAGGAGACGGTGACATGGAGAGCTTGACAATAGGCGTATAAGATAGGATTTTCTTTGAAATGATCGATGTGAGTCATGTATAACGATGAATAAATGGTAAGAGGGAGTAAAGATCCAGTGTGCCAGGTAGCTTCTGCTGCTAGGAGAGAATCTAAGATGGCAAGGAGATGAGAAGGAGGTGGAGAGACTGGAGCGGCACCGTCGGCGATGAGTTGTTCGGCGGTTTTGGAGAGTGGGTCTCTGTTCATTCCAACGTCCATTTTGGGGACTCCGATCTCAATGGCTTGCATGGATTGTTCAAGGCTGAAAACCTTGTCGTGGAGAAGTTGGCCAATGTTCATCGATGCTGAGACATGTTTAAAAAAGTCTCCTGTGTCGAGCCACAGGGGCTCTGTTGGATTTGAAAACATTTATATGAGATGTGGGCGTCTTGATAAGAATGTAATTTTTGAAAATATTGCATCAATGTTCGGTTGAGGCAACAAAAGAAGAAGTGATGGGCGCCTGAAAAAACGGAGAGAGGAAGGAAATGAGAGAGGGAAGATGATGATTTCATTGGAACGGCCATTACTGGTGGATGCTGCTGGTTGTTGATGGTAATGGAATTGACTACCAGTCTTTTCATTGGCGTACACCAATGTAACTAGTTACCACCACCCTTCTCCTTCACTAGACCACCCTCCTACCATACCTTCATCATCTTCCTCTTCGAAGAGGAATTCTTCAGCAACATGTCCCAGGGCGGCAGCATCCGAGACTATATAAAGAGAATCGACAGGTGTATGGTATGCATACCGATGCTCGTCTGAATGTTATTGCATCTCTGAAGCAGCTGTCTATATAATATTCCACCGTATCAGGGTCATCAAAGGGATTTGATTTGTCACTTTGACAATAAGACGTCAGAAGACCAGTAAAGCACTGGAATATACGTAATGCGTCATAGGTAAGATGATCGAAACGTATCTGTCAATGCAATCATATCCAATCTGCCACATTTATTCATGATCCATTCTTTACCCTTTTTGCAGACATACTCGCGCCAAGCAGCATTTTTTCTTGGATGCTGATATCCTAGAGGTCATCAACCCAGCTACCGAAAGCGAGCTAGCTATTGGAAGTGGTACCAGAGGTAAGAAGAGCATATTACATCCTCCCATCTCCTTTCTGTCAGGTCGTCTGTTGACCTACCCTCTCTCCTCCTCCTTTCTCTCTCCCCTTAATTCTAACCCACCACCTCCATCCCTTATCCCCTTTTTCCCCCTCCACAGTCGTCATCACCATCGGCCCAGCATGCCAATCTGTAGAATGCCTCGTAGAAATGCTCAACTCTGGAGTCACCTGTGCCCGCCTTGATCTCACCTGGGGCACAATTGACTTCCACCGTCGCTCCTTGGCCAACCTCAACACTGCTATGAGCCTCACAAAACGACTCTGTGCCGTGTGGATGGACACCACTGGCCGTGAGATCCTTGTTAGAAGGGAAACAGAGTCCAATGAGTCAGGGTGGCCCAGGCTTGAAGGCAGCTTGACTTGGACGGCTGGGCAAAAGGTGATCATCACTGGAGACACAGAGGTGGCTTGCACTGCTGACGTCCTTCCCATCACAGTTCCTGGGTTTACATCACTGGTTGAAGTGGGGTCTGACCTTCAAGTCTCCAGATACCTTGCATCTGGAGCAGAGAATGCATCTCTGATGTTGGAAGTTGTGGATAAAAGAGCCGGGGAGCTGCACTGTGTGGCTCAAAATGATGCCACGGTTGAAGGTGTGCTCATTGTCACAGTCTCTCACACTCAATTTGACCTGGAAATGCACGATTCTGATCTCAATAAAGATCTCCCTCTGATGACTGAATTTGACATCCAGTGCATCAAGGCATTTGCTTCCGAATTTGAGATTGATTTCATCTCTCTGTCGTATTGCAACACTTCAGAGGATGTGTACGAATGTCGCAATTTCCTGGACACCAACGGCCTCACACAGACCAAAATCATCGCAAAAGTTGAACGTAAAGCCGCTATTCACAACTTTGAAAGAATCGCAGCTGCATCAGACGGTATCATCTTGAGCAGAGGCAATCTAGGACTTGATTTTGAGCCCGAGGCCATGGCGCTGCTACAAAAGAAGTGCATCACTCGCTGCAATGGTCTGGGCAAACCCATCATTGTCACCAGATTCGTCGACACCATGGTTGGCAACCCCCGCCCTACCAGAGCTGAAGCCACTGACGTTGCCAACGCAGTTCTGGACGGCGCAGACGGCATCATGCTCGGAGCAGAAACCCTCCGTGGCCTGTACCCCATCGACACCGTCATGACTGTTGTTAGGCTCTGTTGCTCAGCAGAGGCCTATTTTGACTACAGAACTCATCATGAGGAGATCATGGGGGAGGCATTTGAGGAGGAAGTTTCCCTCAAAACCATTAGCAGCTTCAGTTCAATGCCAAGGCTGGTCCCCACACAGAGTTCCCTGGACTTGAGTGTGCAGCAAGATGGCAGCGGCCGGGGAAGAATGATCAGAGGACATTCTGCTGGGAACCTCTTTGCTGATACAACTCCAATGCATAATGCTAATGGAGATACCTCTTCTTCAAGAGAGGGGACTCGAGGAGCACATCCAAATGGAGGACTAGCTGCAAATGGTTTGGAAGTGGGTTCCCCCGCTGGTGACGCTGGGGAACTTGACACACCCCACGGGCAGCACAAGGTGTCCAGCTTTGGAACTCTCCCAGCGACTGTAGTGGGCTCAATGGCAGATCTAGGGTTTGGCAACTTGGCAAGAGTAAAAAGCCAGCAGGGTCTGGGTGGCGAGCAATATATGAGTAAGCTGGAATCTATTGCCTCCGGAGCAGTGAGATCAGCAGAGAAGATTAATGCTGGATTGATCATTGTGCTGGCACAAAGTGGGAGAACTGCATCATTGGTGGCCAAGTATAGACCGCCAATGCCAATCTTGGTGGTATGTGTTCCTACATTGAGATCAAACAAGGGACTAGGATGGCAGTTGGATGGGAAATACCTGGTCAGACAGTGTTTGATTCTGCGAGGTGTGCATCCCTCATTGGCAGCTCCACTTGCTCAAGGAGCAGGCGACGACTTGCTGGAAGAAGCCATCTGTGTGGCCTCAGCCAGGGGTTTGATCAGACCAAACCAATATGCCGTGGCAATTATGAGTCAAAAAGGAGGTTTGGTGGTAAAGATAGTGCAGTCTAATGCGACTGGAGATGGTATTCAACCACTCAATAATAAAGGGATTGCTGATGAAGATGAAGATATCTTAGATAGGCCTTCCGGGGGGAGCGCAGTGTTGCCTGGTATAATATATGCTGGAGGTGGGCTGAAAAAATAATAAGCTTAAAGTTGATCAGCAGGGAGTGAGTGAGTATATTTTTGTATCACCACTGCCTTGATTGATGTCTATACGGTATATGTGTGTGAGAAAGAGAGAGAGAGAGAGAGAGAGAGAGATGAGGAGGGTTGCTCTGTAATCATCCCAACATACCCTTTTTTAAGTTGAATTGTTGTACTATGAATAAATAAATAAATAAACAGTACCTCCCAATAAGCATTACATAACATTAATCAATCAAGTAATGACTTGGCTGTATCAACCAATTCATGCTTCTCCAGTAAACCAACAACAGACTGCCCTTGTTCAGTAATGAATGCCTTGAGCTCCCTTGTAGTCATTGTCTCCACTTTTTCCTTAGTAACCACCCTCTTCTTCTCGCTACTACTATTAGTAGTAGTAGTAATAGTAGGAGGGAGTTTGGATACCAAGAAATCCCTTATATCCTTCACTTCTTGTGGGCTACTAGAATGTTGAAGACCAGGATATAATTTAAAATCTATATTTTTCAGGGCCAAATTGTCTTGAAGTACTCTGAGTGTGGCGGTGGCAATGACTGAGGGTATGAGGGGGTCTGCTGATCCGTGACCTACAAGGATGGGGAGGTCTGGATGAGGGGGGGAGGCGTGAATGGGGCCTGTTTTACTGGTCGTACGGCTGGGGTTGGGGGTTTCTAACCATGTGGAAAGAGCTATACAACCAGCTAGAGGAGGGAGAGAGGAGGAGGGGGATGTGGAAGGAGGGGAAGACAGGGCTGTTTTGAGAGCAATCTGCAGAGGAAAAAGTAGGGAGATAGGTGGTTAGGTTGGATGGGTGGTAGGAGGCGATGAGTTTTAGAGGACGAAATGTCAAACGTACATGTCCCCCCTGTGAGAACCCCCCCACTACAATTCTATGTCGAGGAATACCACTCTTGATCTCGATATCAACAAGTTGATGAATATAAGCCACTGACTCCTCTATACCATTCTCATCAGCAGGCTTCCCCTCCATCATGTCTTTTAGTGAATTTATGTCGAGGTGGGCTATGTCAAACCAGCCAGGCATGCTCATGCCCATGTTGACTGTGATGTTTCTAGTGGGAGCAGTTGGGAATAGAAACTTGACATGAGGGAGGTGAAGTGCGAGGTCCTTGGAGACGGGAGCCCAGCCGTTTCCGGTGTCTCCTAGGCCATGGAGGAAAATAACGGTGGCGGTGTGGCGGGAGAGGTTGGACGGTGGAAGGGAGATAATGGGGCCATATGTGCGGGTGATGGTGGGTAACTTGGGAGCTGGTGGTAGTGTTTGAAACATGAATAATATTGCGTAGATTAGTAGAGGTAGAATGAGGTAAGAAGGCTTGAGCATACAGTGTGTGATTCAATATGTGATGAATCTCCCCAATATTGGGTGATTGCCGTTACTGGAAAACAATCTGAGTCACGTGAATACAATTGACTGCAGCTTTACCGCAGCTATGGATGTTTTATTGAGAATTTCAGAATAAAGCAGAGTTTCTGTCTATGTTTTGAATAGCTCAAGGAGGAGGACGAGAGTCCATCAACCAGATGCACTTAGGCCACTCAACATGGAGTGAGACGACTCCAAATGACAAAGTATGCTACTATTTCCATTCAACGTATAAATTTACCAGAGATTGCACTTGTGTGGTAGAGTTAATTTGGGTAGGTACCTACCTGTACCTAGTCCCGAAGTGGTTTTGGGGCGGATGGATGGATGAGGTAGCAACTGCCAGTTATTGGAGTTGTACCAGCAAGCGTGCGCCACTCTTTTGGGGGCATTATATGAAGCCCAGCATCGTTTGTGTAATCACATTGCATCAATCTTTTTTGGTAGTAAAAGCAGTATTTTGCACAGAATGAAGTCCTCTCAAGCAGCTATGACCTTCATCTGGGCCATTTGTTTCTTGGCATTAACTCCAAATGTCTTCGCTCATACCTACAGCCTTGCATCTGTAGATGATATTGACTTCGAGGCATACACTCACGGTGGTGCCTTGTACTTTCAAGTTGATACCGATACTCCCGACGATGTAGAGACCATCACCATCTTATCCAACGATGTACCAGCAGCCGTCATCCCCACCACCACTCTCCTCAAAGACCAACAAGCCTATGATTTCGAAGGCAGTGCTTCCCTCTCAGGAAATATCACCACTCCTCAACTCAATGAACAGTGGACACAATCTGGCAATGCCACTCTTGCTGTACTTGAGCCAACCTTTGACGGCAATATCACCACCTTGATGGTTCATGCCGTTGGAGATGGCATTGTCTCTCTCGCTTTCGAAATGACTGATGGCACCGTCAAGGTTGCTGAGGTCTCTTTGAAACCCAAAGAAGAGATCCCCCATACTCCTGGAGCTCCCTCAATGGACCATTCTGCTCATGGAGGCAGCACTAATTCTGAAGGAAAGGCTGATGGAGACATCGACCACTCTGCTCACTCTGCAGAAGAGCATGCTCAATATCTAGAAGAAGAAGCTACTAAAGCTGCTCAAGGAGTAGAGAATACAGTTTCCCAGGTGGTTGGAAATAGCAGCAGTAGAGGTAGTGTAGTTTTTGCAACTGTGTTTGGAGCTATCTTGCTGAGCATCACCATTTGAGGACCCGATCGGCTGCGTAGTTTGTGTGTATGTGTGCGAAAGAGAGCCGAGATGTCTTCGTGTCTAGATCCAGAATTACACTTGAAGTCTTGGGAAAATTACTATATACTACTCAACTAAACTGCATAAAATTAAGAAGAGTACTAACGAGGGAAAAGAAGAGATATTTCTACTTTCTTTCCACAATTCCTTTCCATAATAATAATGTAGAGAGAGGAGAGGAGAGGAGAGGAGCAACTTTATGCTTCTCATCCAGCATGTGTCTTCACTCCCAATTTTTTCCATCCTACTAATGTCATATTTGCTGCAAGTGTTGTCACCACCTCCTATTATATATACTGCTACTAGAGGTCTGCAATTATGTCTAGAATTACTAAACTGTTAAATTTGAATTACTAATACTAATCTATTGTAATAAATAAAAATACTACTAACCCTAAAGGTAGTGCTTGTATCCTCCTTTTTCCTATATTTACTCCTTTTCTACACACGTTGTAGTGCAGCTATATGTTCTTTATTCAAATATGCATCCAATCCCCATCTTGCTGCCTGTACCATTGCTGGATACAATCCACCCCCTCCTCCCCCTCCTCCAGTACCACCCACCCCTCCTCTTCCTCCAAGTTGCCTCTTCCAGTGTCCCACGACAAGAGCAGCTGCATCTCCTTCACATCCAGGTGATACCATCAACAAAACTCTCTTGTTGTTACTACTATTATTATCATTACCACCACTGTCCACTCCACACAAGAGTGGCAATGTCTGCATCAACCACTGACCCGTCATATCATTATTATCGTCAATATTGATGCTCAGCATTCTACCATTATTATTATTATTATTATTATTATTGATATCAGCATAACCATCAGCAGCAGCAGCAACTACAACAGCAACAGGGATGCATTCCACTCCCACTGCACTACACATCTCTACGCATCTTGCCATGTTGGCATTTCCAAGGACAATCTGGTGAATAGCTGTGACTGGGTCTGTACAGGCCATATGTCCCAGCATATCATCATTCCTTGAGATGATGTTGCTGCTGTTGCCAGGAGACTGAGGTGATGGGTGAACATTATTCCCATTATTAATATCATCATCTTCTCCACCATTACTACTACTACTGCCACCACCACCATTACCAACGAGGGAGTTTGAAAACTTCCAAGATTTCCTGATGAAGCTCGATGATGATAACAAGCGAGATGTCCAGCTCTTTTTATTGAAGGTCCTTGCTGCTGCTGATGGAGACGCTGTATCAGTGACAGGTGAACCCGGGGTGTGATGATAATGACGGTGATTACCACCAGCAGTTCCTCCTCCACCATTATTATTATTATTGCTATTTCCTCGACTTGAACAAGTTCTTGGGCCATGGAGCAACAACACTGCACGGCCAATTCCATACTTGGTCAGTAGATCACCATCTGTGCCCATACTACTGACTGGAGCTATGACAACATCATGACTCACTGGTAGCACTTCAGTCATGGGGAGACAGATTATGCCCTGTTGTTGCATCATCGCCATTGATCTTCCTTTGCGACAGATACTGGAGGCAGTAGGCGATGACTGGCCACCGCCATAGAAACCGTTTATCAAGCTGGATGCCCCTGATATGGGGAGTGATAGGTGCTGTTGGTGTGGAGGTGTGTTGCTATTATTATTATCAGTGTTATTGTTGTTGTTTCTGTTGGCATCAAATTGGTGGTGAGAATGAAGAGGAGGGACAGCATGCACAGCAGGCCTGACATACCCAGGCATCTGTCCACTTCTCAGTACTGCATCTACCCTCGCCAATACATCTACCAATGAAGGTCTAAGTGAAGGTTCCCTGACCAACAGAAATTGCAGCAGACCCAGCACACCAGGCAAATCAGACACCATTGCCGCCTTGTCATCAGTGATCAATGGCATTCCAGTGGCAGTGACCCTGGCAACCAACTGCAGCCAATCAGTGTCATTAAACAGCAACTTGCCTGTGACAAGCTCAAACAGCAGGCATCCAAGAGACCAGACATCGCTACTAGCACCAGCACCTTGCCTACGTCGTCTGTCGTACGATTTGTGATCACGGTGGTTGGTTCCTCCTCCTACCAGCAACATTTCAGGAGACTTGAAGGCATCAGTTCCACGTGCTCTCACTGTTGAAGCTCCATCAGCACCATTTTGGAATATCTTAGATTCCCCAAAGTCAGCCAACACTGATCGAAATGGAGGAGAGGAGGTTGGAGGAGACCAAAATTCAGACTCCGCTCTCACAATAGCCGGCTGTGGAGTAGGAGGAAGGCTCCCTGCCAACCCTGCAGCAGGAGCCAATGCAGGGGACAAGGGCTCCAGCAGAATGTTATCACATTTCAGATCAAAATGCACCACATTAGCTTCTAGCAATGACAATACAGCTGCAACAACATCTCTAAATATAGACAAGTAGAGAGACAATTGCTTGTGGGGATCATCAGGTTGAGCTGCTCTCCATTGCCTCAGATTGCATCTATAGTCTTTCAACACCAGACACAGAGAATCTGCGCCTGGGTCTAGCCCATGGTCATACATCCTACAAACCAGAGGACTTGGATGCAATATGTCTAGAATAGTAACTTCAGAGTGGAAATCCACCTGAGAACAACGATCTTGAATATGATGAGGAGCATCTATCATCTTCAACACCACCGACCCCCCACTCAGCCAATCAGGAAGGGCGCACCTGTATACAGTTGCATAGGCACCAGCAGCTCCTGAAATTCTGCTTCTGTTGGTGTACCACGATGAACGGTAGAATGCACCGCAGAGGGAGCGAAGGAGACGGGGGGCGTGTGGACCAAGAGCTTGGAGTCTGGGGAGGAGTGCAGGGATGACTGCTGCATTGTCTGGGTGGCTGAGATGATGGGTCAGCAAGAAGGGAATGTTCACCATCTTGTGATCCCAGGGGTACTGGTCACAATAAGAAGGATCCAGTTGGCCATCTGGGGCAACTACCAATGCAAATATGAGGTGTAGCACCTTGATGTGGAGCTGGTGGTCCTTGTATACCAGTCGCTTACGGCGTTGGTCTTCATATTGCATAGCTGCAGTAGTTGCAGGCAACAGCAAGCCACTGCCGATAACACCACCACCATTGTTATTGTTATAACCACCTTTATTATTATTATTATTATTATTATTATTATTATTATTATTATTATTATTATTATTATTATTATTATTATTATTATTATTATTATTATTATTATTATTATTATTATTATTATTATTATTAT
>Ga0114919_10000147_pt1 | contig 45761 bp, 42 predicted proteins | sample BlataG_FD_88682 | JGI IMG/M metagenome (GOLD analysis project Ga0114919, IMG submission 88682) | Deep subsurface microbial communities from Black Sea to uncover new lineages of life (NeLLi) - Black_00105 metaG | ecosystem: Environmental > Aquatic > Marine > Oceanic > Sediment | place: Atlantic... | reverse complement strand
GACAAGAGCCCCCTTCGAACGAGCAATCTCAGCAGTTCGGTCGCGCGACCCATCGTCTACAACAATAATGTTGTGCCACCCTTCGCGCTTCAGGGCATCGAGTACCTTGCCTATCGAGCGCTCTTCGTTATAGGCCGGCATCACGATCCAGTCTTTCATCATTCCACAACCTTGTAGGCCCTCAACAATTTTTCAACTCCCTGCCCGAGCGATACTTTCGGCTCGTAGCCAAGGAGTTTTCTCATCTTCGCGATGTCGGCTTGGCTGTGCCTGATATCACCAGACTTGGGGGCCTCGTAGGTGGGCTTGAGTCCGGTTTTGCCTGTTAATCTCAAAAATATCTTGCAGAGCTCGTTGATGCTAGTAGTCCTGCCGGTCCCGACGTTTAACGTTTTTCCGGCTACTCTGTTACGTTCCAGCGCCAGCAAGGTGGCATCGACGACATCGCCAACATAGATGAAATCGCGTGTCTGCTCGCCGTCGCCGTAAATCATGGGGGGTTGGTTGGCGCGGAGGCGTTCCATAAATTTTGTCATGACCCCTGCATACTCGCCAGTCTGTCTAGCCCCGTAGACGTTGAAATAGCGCAGGCACACGGTTTCCAACCCTTCCAACTCATTGAAAGTGCGGCAGCTTTGCTCCGCAACGAGCTTGGAGTTCGCGTAGGGTGAAAGCGGATTGGGCGGCGCATCCTCGCTTATCGGGAGTTTGGCTTGTTCACCATAGACTGCACAGGACGAAGCGTAGACAAATCGCTTGACGCCGCGCTCCAAACTGGCTTTGAGCAGCGCTTGCGTACCCTCAGAGTTCACGCTGTGGGCGAGCTCTGGATCCTCGATCGAAAGGGGTACACTTATCATCGCTGCCTCATGAATAATTGCATCGACACCAGCCACAGCGTTTTCGATCGCTTTGGCATCTCTAATGTCGCCTTGAATGAGCCGGAGAGCCGGATTGGTTGTGTGATTTTTTAGGTTTTCCATGCTACCGTTGGAGAGATTGTCAAGCACGGTAACCGCATCACCCCTGGCCAACAAAGCGTCGACCAAGTGCGAGCCTATAAAGCCAGCTCCACCTGTTACGAGGACTCGCATTTGCTCCCTTTCCTCTATTTCCGTGCTTATGTTAAAATAGGTGAAGTATCAGTAAGTTTGGGTTTCGATGCGTACGTGGTTCAAGGAGTTCAGTTTCTCGACTCAGAAGCAGCGCGAGATCATCGATATCACTGACCAAATACTTGACGCAGTTCGCAAATCCGGCATCAAGAACGGGCTGCTCATCGCTCAGCTGCCTCACGCGACGGCCTCGCTCGTGTTGAACGAGAACGAAGGCGGCCTCAAACAGGATTTGTTGAACAAGCTCGAAGATTTCGCGCCCGCACGTGGGGGCTACCAGCATGACCGCATCGACGACAATGCCCACGCGCACCTAAAATCGGCATTTATTGGATCATCGCGGGTTCTGCCGGTTGCCGATGGGCGAGTGGTTCGAGGCACTTGGCAGAGTTTTCTCGTAATCGAGCAGGATGGTCCCCGAACCCGCAGACTCGTGGTCTTCGTGATGGGGGAGTGATAATGATAATATTTTTGGACATTGAGACCAGCGCCGTAAAAGCCGATCGGGGTATGGTCGTGGCGGTCGGCCTGCTGAAAGGGGAGGAACCGGAAGTTAAGTTTGCGGATACTCCTGAGGAGGAGCGAAAGGTGCTCGAATGGCTCCGCGATGAGCTGGAGGGCTGCAACAAACTCGTGACTTGGTTCGGCCCAGGTTTCGACATTCCCTTCCTGCTTGCGCGCGCGGCCTTCCACCAAGTTGATCTCAGCAAGTTGATCGAAATCCCGATGCTCGACCTCTGCGAGTGGTCCCGCGGGCACTTGCTTCTCTCCAGCTACAGGCTTGAATCAGTTGCGCGATTTTTCGGATTTCAGAGGATACTCGAGTTTCACGGGGCTGACGTATCGGCCCTTTTCAAGCTGGTTGCACGGGGCGACCACGAGGCGCGGAAGCTGATAGTTGACCACTGCAAGGAAGACCTGTTATTGCTCAAGCGCGTCTACGAGAGGCTCGAGCCCCAGCTGGAGCGCACCAAGTAATGTTTTTAAACTGGGATGTCGTGGAAAATTGCACAAGCTGCGCCTAGAAACCAATTCGAGGCGTCGGTGCGAGAAAACCGGTCAATTTTTACCCAATGTTTATGATCTTTCTGTGCAACAAGAGGGCGTTTTTAATGCGTGCAACGAGTAATTCACATAATGCTGTTAGAGAGACACTACGCAAGCTAGAGGCAAAAGCGAAGGTGTGTCAGCGTTGTAGATTACATAAAACGCGGACGAATGTTGTATTTGGCGACGGGCCGCCAACGGCTGAGGTTATGATAGTTTCTGAAGCTCCCGGGTTTTGGGAAGATCAAAGGGGCGTTCCGTTCGTTGGGGCTGCCGGCAAAAATCTAAACGCACTCTTGCTTGAGGCGGGGTTAAGGCGTGAAGAGGTCTACATTGCCAACACCCTAAAATGTCGTCCGTCAGGAAACAGGGATCCCCTACCTGATGAAATCGAGGCATGCCGCTCATTTCTCGAGGAGCAGATTTCTACAATAAAACCAAAACTCGTCATTGCCCTTGGTCGGATATCCGCCAAAGAGTTGTTAGGCAGGTATGTGGTCATGGGTAGGGAGCACGGCGCGCTACTCGACTGCACCTACGCCAGCGCGAGCTTCAAGCTATTCCTGACCTACCATCCAGCCGCAGCCCTCTATGGTGCCGAAACGAAGCAAAGGCTGCAGGCGGATTTCAGGAAACTTGGATCGGTCCTGAAATCGTTGACATAACTATCTCAGTGAACTACCCCGCCCTAAAGGACGGGGCTTCCTGCTTCGACGATTAGGCTTGCCCTCGCGGGTAGAGGCCCGATCTCCACAGGCGCGAATTCGGCTGGCTCCCAACCTATTTTCTTCAAACCATCTTGAAGGATGTTCCGTGCGGCGTTCAGGTCGCGGTCAAGCTCCAGACCACACTTCGGGCACCGATGCACCCTCACCCAGAGCGGCTTCTCGACCACCTCGCCACACCTCGAACACCTATCCGTCGTCCCTCTCGGCTCAACCTTCACGACCCACCTACCAGCTCGCTCGGCCTTGTAGGTGAGCATGTGGAGGAAGGTGGCCCAAGCGGCGTCCGCGCGACTCTTGCCGTTGCGGGCCATTTCTATTAGCTCTTTTACCCCAAGATCCTCCGCAGCGATAAAGTCGTAGTTGTTGGCGTAATAGCACGAGAGCTTATGGAGGAAGTCGAGGCGCTGGTTCCTGATTCGCTCGTGGGCAAGTGCCAGCTTGATGCGCTGCTTTGCCCGATTCTTTGAGTCACGCTTTTTCTTCGAAAGTCTGCGCTGCTCCCGCTTCAGCCTCCACTCAGACTTGGCGATGTTGTGCGGATGCTCGACGAAGTTGCCACCGGTGTCGGCGATATAGTGCGTGATGCCAAGGTCTATGCCGATGGGCTTGGAGATTTTCCTAGCTTTAGGCGCTTCCTCGATCTCGATGCTGAAGCAGGCAAACCACTTCCCCGAGCGCTCGTGCTTGACGTGAACCTGCTTGATCTCGCCATCCAGCTCACGGTGTAGCACGATTGGAATCGCACCGATCTTCGACAGCCACAACTCTTTTCGCTTACCGTTGCCTTCCATGATTTTGAAGCCCGACTGGTTGTAAGTGAACGACTTGAACCAGCCGCATCCCTTGAAACGGAGCCTGCCGACCTTCCTGCCGTTTCGCTTCAGCTCGGCGAGGGCGCGGAGGTTCGAGTAGAGCTGGTGGAGAACCATCTGCAAGACTTTCGAGTGAACCTGCTTCAGCTCGGGGCGCTCTCGTTTCAGCTTCGGTAGCGTTGCCTGAAGCTTGTAGCGTCGCGGGGTTTTGCCGTTCTCCTTCCGATTCAGCCGCTCCAAGAAATGGTTGTAGAGCCATCTGCACGAGTCGAGAGTGGCAAGCAACTTCTGCTCCTGCGCCCGCGACGGGTAAATCCTGTATCGGTAGGTCAGTTGCATCAATATTTACTATTATCCAAATCACCCATACTTTGCGGGGAGAGAGGGCACCGAAAGTATTGGGCGGCTTTCATCCCCTCCCTGAAGGAAGGAGACTTCCCGTCGCCAAAGTTAAAGCTTGGTCAAATCGGGTTTTGTGAAACTAAATATCACCATGGTTTAAAAATTAAGATAAACTCGAATATTCCCTCGGCCTAGAGGTGTAAACATCAAACGGAAGTTAATTTTCCCTATTCGACGTAAAGTTCAACGAAGCCGCATTTTGGACATACATAAGCTGCGGCATGTTTATACGACGCGAACCCTGGGACCTGCACCAAGACATTTGTTGATGGAAAATCTGTTTTTTCCATTGTTTTCCTGCATCTAAGACATCTGTATCCGGGTTCGTCGATAGTCAGCACCTTTTTCCTTCTAGTCCTAGCCATTTTACACCCCACCTCCTAACATTTGTTCATCTTTTAGGTTAAATAATATTCGTTTTTGAGGTTAATAAGCTTAAAGTACCGTCAAATTGACAATCTTTGTTGTCCTCTCTTTCAGGAACCCGGCCGGGATGTCCCAAATTGCCTTTGCCCGCCCAATTATCGCGCGGTCACTGCTTGCGGCCACGTCAAATGAGCGGAGCTTCAAATCAACCCCACCAGTCGCTTGAGCATCGCCCTTCAGCTTCATTTGCTCGAGTCGCTGCCTCACCATGCCCGCGAGCTCACCGCTCCTGCTCGCTTGCGTGTCGAACAAGAGCTCGACGTAACTCGGCTTTGCCCCGGCGATGATTCGCAAAAGCTCCGCGAGCGCTCGGGGGGTTGCGGGAGATACGCGATACTTGCCGAAAATCGCACGTAGGTCTCGGACGTAGCCATCGTCGCATCGCACGACTTGTTTGCGGGTGAGGATGCTTTCGAGGGTTATCAAGACGTTGTAGCCATCAACACCTAGGTGCTTGCCTCGAACGGCACTTGCTCTGACAGATTTTCGGCGATGTTTAGCCACCTCCCGCCTCGAAAACACGCAGCGTGCCAGCAGGTGGCGTTGGTTAAGCGGGAGTCGGTAGTGGTTCGCGACGAAGTTCACGGCTGAGTCGCGGGGGTAACCTCGATTGAGTAGGTAGCGAAGATTCCGCACGGCATCTGAAACCTTGACCATGAGATCACTCATTCAATGAAGATCGCTGGCCTCATCGGAACCGCGAGCCTAGCACGGTCCTGCGGGTCGTATCTCGCGGCGTCATCGGCTTTAAACACACGCACCTCTTTCACGTTCAGCTGCTCTCGGATGAAGTCGGCGGCCTCAAGCAGGACCTGTAATTCATCGATCTCGGTGGTTTCCAAGATCTCAAGCTCCTCTGAGGGCATCCCGCGAAGCTCCTTCACCGTCTGCTGGAGGAACTTCGACAGGTCGGATTTGTGTAACCTGAGCCCGAGTGTCTCCCCGATTTCCCGAAGCATCGCACCTAAGTCGACCTTTCCCTCACCTACACGCTTCATGGCAATGTGATAGGCCTTCCATTTCCAATCCTGCGCCACGTACAGACAAACCCGCTTCGGTTTTTTCACCTTTGTCACGCGGAGGATTTTCCCCACATCCTCAAGCACGCGCCCGAGGTAGCTTTCGATCAACTCGGCACCCTTGTCGACCAATCCTTCCTCCACTTTCGGCCATGGGGCTGCTGAGATGAAGCCGCTTCCTCCCATGCGCTCCCAGAGGTTCTCACAGATGTGCGGCGTGAATGGGGCGAGCAGGCGAAGCCACACCTCGAGGACTCGCTTCAGCATGTGGGTGCGCGCCTTGGGCTGCCGTGCATGCTTGGTATACCACCGCAGATCATGCATGAGCTGGAAGAAAGCATGCTGTGCGGCCTTGCGCGTCTCAAATGCGTCGAGCGCCTCGGTCGCCACCCGGATGTGTTCCTGAAGTCGGCTGAGCATCCATCGCTCGGGCTGGGCGAAGCTCGGGCGCTTTGCAGTTGGTGAGGCGATGATACTCTCCGCTAGCGAGTAGAATCGCTCGAGGTTCCTCTGCATCGCCTCGACCTCGTTGGTTCGCCAATCTAGATCTTGCCAGGGCTCCACGGTCGACATCAAATATAGCCGCACCGTATCCGCACCGTACTTGCGAACCGCCTCGTTGATCGCGATGATGTTCCCCTTCGACGAGGACATCTTCTCCCCCTCGAGCACCGCAATGCCGAATGAGACGATGCCGCGGGGGCAGCGGTCGGGGAAGATCAGCGCGTGATGAAAAATGTGGAAGGTGAGGTGGTTTGGAATCAGCTCGTTCGCTGACATTCGGTAGTCGAGCGGGTACCAATACTCGAACTCGCGGCGCATCTGCTCGAGGGTTTCCTGGGGGATGCTCGTGGTGGAGGAGATTAAGGCCGCGTCGCCCTTCCCGTGGAATACGTAGTCAAAGACCTCGTCGGTGAGTTTTGCGGGGTCGATGGCCTTCAGGATGTGGGCGATGGTGTAGTAGGCCATGTAGATCGTGGAATCGCTGAGTGATTCGATCATCCACTTCGGGTCCCAGGGTGCGGGTGTCCCCATCCCGATATTGCGAGTGCACGGCCACTCGTGGAGCCAGCTGATTGTGTGCTCGAACTGCCCTCGCGTTTCGGGGGGCACCAAGTCCATCCGCGCCAGGCAGCCCCGCGCCTTTTCCTTCCAGCCCTCGTCAGCGTAGTTCAGGAACCACTGGTCCTCGACTACTTTCACCGTCACAGGTGTGTTGCACCTGCAGACGACGGGCTTCGCCGAGAACTCATATATCGTTGCGGCCTCGTTGCCGGCGAGCATATCATCGCGAACGGCAAGCTTGGCCCGCGAGACGGGCATGCCTCCATACTTCGATACCCATTCACGCATTCGACCTTTGGCGAACTCATTACGATAGACCTCGGCGGTGGCCTCCTCTAACTTGGGGTCGGTCTGATTCTTGATCCCCATCCGGTCGACGACATCTATCGCGGGAGACTCGCCGAATCCCTCGACCTCGATGAGCGAGATGGGCTTCAGTCCCTCCACGTCTCGCGGGTTTACCCCATAAGCTCTGAGTGCATCAGGGCGTTGCTGGAGCTCGAACAGGGCAACGTGATCATAGGGAGCGTGCGAGGGGACCGACCCCACCACCCCAGTGGCGTTGTCCGGGTCGACGAACTTCGCGGGCAGGATGGGGACCCGTTTATGGGTTAGGGGGACCTCAACCTTCTTGCTGAAGTTTATCTGGATGGGACCTACCTCGTCCACTTGGTACCCTTGCTCGCGCAGTTTCTCGATGGCTTGCTCGCTCACGATCCATCGTTCGCCGCCGACCCGAGCGCTGACATATTTCACGTCGGGGTTCAGCCAGAGGTTGGTGACGCCGAAGACGGTTTCGGGCCGAAGCGTGGCAGCGGGGAGTATGTACTCGCCGGCCCGGTACTTTAGCAGGGTGAACTCGACTATCCCGACACCCTCGCCCTCCAGCAGGTCGTGGTCGGTCACCGGGTTTCCGCACCTAGGGCACCACTTCACCGGGTGCTTGCCCTTGACGATCAGCCCCGCGTCGTACAGCTTGTGGTACTGCCAAGTGACGAATTTTTGGTAGTGGGGGTCGACGGTGGTGAACTCCCGGCACCAGTCGATCGAGTACCCCAGCCATTCCATCCCCTTTCGGTAGCTCAACTCGCTCTCGCGGGCGAAGTGGGAGGCGAAGTGGTGTGGATCTTCGAACTTTGGCAGTTCTGACTCAGCAACTCCATAACGCTCGATGAGCACCCGCACGAAGCCCGGTTCCCGGCGGGCGACCCGCTTGGCGGCCCCGACGATCGGGGTTCCCGTGAAGTGGTAGGCCATGGGAAAGAGCACGTTGAGCCCCCGCATCCGCTTATAGCGCGCGATCACGTCGGGCACGGTGTAGGTGCGCCCATGCCCCACGTGCATGGGGCCCGAGACGTATGGGTAGGCGACGGTCAGGTAGAACTTCGGTCGCTTATCCGGTTCCGCCTCAAAGAGTTTGGCATCGCGCCATGCCTGCTGCCATTTGGCGTCCAGCTCCTGAAACTTTACCATGCCTCTCCCTACGCTTGTTGCTTTTTGCACGTTTCAAGTGCTTTCCTAAGCGCGGCGACCAGGTAATCCGCTTTCGGGCCTCCCCCTTGGCCGAGCTCCGGCTTTCCACCACCCCCGCCACCCAGCACCTGCGCGGCCTCTGCAGCTATCCCGCCGCAGTCAGCCCCCGCGCGCACGGCTTCCTCTCCGGCCATCGCCACCAGCTTGGCCGTGGCATCGCGCGTTCCCAGCACGACGACTAGCCTCTTATCCTCTCTCGTCAGGGCGCTCGCGATCTTGATCAGCTCATCCGCGCTGGCACCCTCGATCTCCTCGCATATCGCGCGAACTTTCCCCACCTGCCTCGCTTTCGAACGGAGCTCGATGAGTCGGAGTTCAGCCAGCCGCCCGCGCAACCGGTCGAGTTCCTTCTGCGCGGTCTTCCACTCGTCGAAGAGCTCCTGGGTCGCCGCTGCCACCCGCTCAGGAGTGGTGCGCAGGACCTCAGCTGCCTTGGCGAGTTGTCTCTCCTGCGCCTGCGCGAACTTTAGCGCGGCATCTCCCACCACGAACTCGACTCGCTCGACGCCGTCTTGAATTCGCTCAGTTCGTGCAATCTTGATGAACCCGACTTCACCCGTGCGCGTGCAGTGGGTCCCCGCGCAGGCTTGGGCGTTCCACTCCTCCACTTCCACCACTCGAACTTTTTTGCCGGGCACGATGCCCCCTTGGTAGAGGTCGAAACCGTATTTTCGTTCTGCTTCGTTTCGGTCCATCCAGCTCGTACCAACGGGGTGGTTCTCCATCACGACCGCGTTAGCCAAGCGCTCGATCTCCCGCAGCTCCTTTTGCTCGATGCGCTTGAAGTGGGAGACATCTAAGCGGGTACGCTCGACTCCCTTCTGTGCCCCATGCTGCCAGACATGATCGCCCAGCACGCGCCGGGCTGCCCCCAGCAGAATGTGGGTTCCCGTGTGGTGGCGCATGAGCGAGCTACGGCGCGCCCAGTCGATCTTCCCACGCACGCGCTGCCCAGTCTTGAAGGGGTTCGGCTTCACGTGGTGCAGGATGACATCACCGGCTTTTTTTACATCCAGAACTTCCCCTCTACCTCTACTACCTTCAAGCGAGCCCACGTCGCTTGGTTGCCCTCCGCCCTCGGGGTAGAAGGTGGTCCGGTCGAGCACGACGTAGCCGCCGAAGCATTGCAGCACCTTCGCCCCGAACTCCAAGGCGTACGGGTCCTTGTAGTAAAGGGCTTTAGTGGAGGGCAGGCGGCGGAGCTGCCCCTTCGGGACGGGGGCCACAGCCGCGGGCACATGTCGGGCCCGACTATGTAACTTCGCAACCTTGATGTAGAAATCCTCTGGAACCTCCACCATGACGCCTTCCTTACCGGCGACTTCCCTCACGATTTCTGGTGGTAGCCCATGGCTGTCGTAGAGCTCGATGAGCTTTTCGCGGGGTAGGGGTTTGCCCTCGGCGCGAAGCCCACCTGCTAGCCGCTCGACTAGCTTGCTCCCCCGCGAGATTGCATCCCGGTATCGTCGTTCCTCGAGCTCGATTACCTCGATGATGTAACCCTCTCGTTCTCTCAACTCGCGGAACTGTGGACCCAAGTGCTTAAGCTCGAGCGCCATGAGCTCCGCGAGGGGGTTGTGGAGTCTAATCTCTCGCATCAGGCGTAGGGTGCGCCGGAGCACCACGCGCGCGAGGTAGCCCTCCTTGACATTGCTCGGAGTTATCCCGTCCCCGAACATGAAGGCAAGGCATCGAAGGTGGTCGGCAATTGCGTAGACGGCTTCGAGAGGCGCCAGGAGTTTGTTGAGCTCCTCCACGCTCACACCCGTGCGGGCCGCGACCTTGTTGCGGAGCGTGAGCAAATCTCGTCCCGTTTCGATGTCCATAAGCCCGGCGAGTTTTGAGTTTTCACGGAGCACGTCGGCAGGTGGTGCACTAACGCTAGCTAGCTTGCACAGGTGCTTGACCACTGGACCAAAAATGGCATCATAGCTCGAGGCGGTACCCTGCGATAGCCAGGCGAGTCGCTCCAGACCATAGCCCGTGTCGACGATTTTCAAAGGCAACGGCGAGTACTTGCCGTTTTCGCTCATGTATTGCATGAACACAAGCGTCGCGAGCTCCAGCCCGCGCACGTTTACCTCGAAGTCCTCTCCCGCGTTCCCTCCGCCCTCCCAGAAGTCTTGGATGTAGGTGATCTCCACAGGCTTGATCCCCAGCTCGCGAGTGAGAAACTGGTGGCAGAGGGAGACCGTCTCATCGTTCCAGTACACGCGCTGCCCGCGGAAGTTGAACGCGTGGTGGCCTCCCATGAAGAAAAGGGTGAAGTGGCGGCCCGAGCGCCCGACATTATCGATGTCGTTCAACCGAATGCTAGGCTGGCTCACAACTAGTGGGTTAGCAGGTGGCGGAACAGCACCGCTGGTGACCCACGGCTGAAAGGGGTAAATAGAAGCCCCAGTTAGAAAGACGTCGTCCCGCCATCGGGCGACCACGGGGTAGCGCTTGATGACCTCGTGTCCCCGGCGCCTGAAGAACTTCAGGAAGGTTCGTTCCATTCCCGCCAGCGAATATTTTCGCTTCATCGGGGAGTTGTTAATAAATGCGTACTCGTCGCAGGGGGTATCGCCGCAGGTCTTTCGCCCTGACTCGAGCGTCCAGAAGGTGCGGCCGCAGCTCTGGCACTGCCTACGCTCGAAGCCCTCCTGCCTGAAGAGGGACGCCTTGTAGATGTCCTTCACGCGCTCGCCTCGCCAAGCAAATATCCGAGCGAGAGTTAAAAGTCTTCGCTCAAATCGAGGAATTACGACTGTGCAAAAAAGCTCTCGACCCAGCTAGCTCGGTTCGGGTGGTTAGTTTGGAGCAACTTAACCCAGGCTTCATCGGTCAACCTCTCCTCCATTGGCTGCTTGAACTCGTAATGGGATAGAACTGGTCCAGCTCCAACTATTATCCGTCCATCTGGGACTTTGTACGCAACAAGGATCAAATCTACATAGCCAACTCCTTCCTCTAAGACCATCCCTGAATTGATATCGGTGTGGACATCCGCGACTACCGTCGTTTCCTTCCCCCCACTCTCCACTCCTTCCGTGGTGGGTGCTAGCTGTTCCCCAAAATTGCGTATGAATTCATAGTCTTCCTCAGAGAGCTCGATGTTCTGCAACTCTATCTTTGAAATATCAGTCAGCCTGTTTAGGATGTTTTCAAGGTGTTGAAGCCTGCCTTTCGACGTTTGGTCTAAAACGCCCATCTCCGTGAGCCCTTTGTTGGTCATTTTTGTCAGCGCTAGCACTCTCCCGTAAAACTCCGGCACTGGTTCCACATAGCCCACAGGCTTAGGTTGGGGAGGTGGTACTGATGTAACGCCCATTGTATAGGATTGCTTTGCGTACAATATCGTGTCATGCCTTAGTTCAGTCCAGGAAGCTAGGGCAGTGTTAAGCTCTTTGTCTAACCATGCATTTGTCCGCATGAAGGTCGGATAACCTTCGCTGGGCTCCCCCAGCAGAGCTTTCAAAGAGTATAGCCAAGACCAGTATAAGTTTCTATTCCAATCATTTTCGCTGAATGTTGCAAATTGGTTCCGGAGATCATCAAGCCGCTCGGTGTAATTTTCATATGCGGTATCACCCTCCTTTTCTAGGATCTCCAATGCCCTATTAGATCCCAAGACGGTCAACACGTCCAAACCACGGGGGAAACCCCTGATTGGCCCACCTTGGGAGTATACTAAAGTAAATGGTGCATCGCTACCAGTGTACAACCCCACCGCAGGTGCAACTAAGTTCTGAAACATGTAGGAATCTGGCACGTAGCGTTGGCCCATAAAGCGCATACCTTGAGATGCTTCTAGCACTTCATCCAGCTTCTCCGCCGTGAGGGGCGGCTGAATATAAATTTCCCCAGTCCCGCCGTATATCTCAGGTAAGCGCATACTCGCTAAGGTCGCTTTGAGGTTCAACAGGTTATTTTCCTCAATCAGCTCACTCGGATCGAATGTCTCGCCAAATACCTCCAGAATGGCATTTTCATATTCATACGGCGTCAAGTCATCTGCGAGCCCCACAAAAAATGCGGTGACACCGTATACACGATTCCATAAATTTTCAACACTGACGTTGTCTGCATTTACTTTCTCCATCGAGCTGGCTATCAGAGAAGCTTGTATGGTTTGAGTTCTCGCGTTTTCCTCGCTTACAAGAGCATTTTTTCCTCCTTTAAGTAGAAAAGCGATACGTCCGTACCACATCATGGCCTTGAAATACTTCTCTAATGTTTCACTTCGTGTGTAGTGTCCTCTCGGAACGTATTGAGAATAATCCTCCCCGTACCCGAATATGGGGCTATTGGTGAAACCAGAACGTTGTTCGATGAGCTGCAACTCTTCATTAACTTCGCTCTGAACGAAATCGGGGACGCTAGCAAGCGGATCGAGTAGTTTTAGCGCAACAGCAAAATATGCAACGTTTCGTTTTGCAGCTTCCTTCAGGTCTCCCACTAGGGTATCGTAACTGTTTGAGGAGGCGTTCAGCATCGCTTGGCTCATCGCTTTTATGGCATCGAAAAACTCGTTTTCCTCTATAATTTTCAGAATTTCATTGAACTGTATGTGGTACAAATGGAGTAGTGTGTCGCTTGTGACGAATATTGGGATGTCTCTGTCCTTGAGATAATCGTAAACATCAACAATATCGTTTTCCTCTCCATGAGGAATAACAACAAACCCATTTGCGCTTAGTAAATTAGCTTGGTTTTCGGTCAACCCGATCCGAGAATTTACTTGATCAAAATTTGGCACCGTGGTTAGATCTAAAGGTAGTGTGTATGGTACCACACTTGGTTCAACAGAAATGTTTTCCATCTTGTAAAATAACGCAAATGGGCTCTTCGCCCCTGCCCCCGCATAAGTGGGTCCCGGAGGATGCGATGGGGGAGGGATTTCAGACAGCTGTTCACGAACTGAAAGCGTCCATGCGGCTGTTGAGATAACCCCGACTCCGACCAACAACGCAACTATTTTAATCCAAATTTTCATTACATCGTTTAAACAATATTTTTTGGGCATTTAAAATTTGGTTCACATTTGAAACTTATCGTAGCTGTCCAACAATGTCATCTTCACTAATCTTCACTATATCAGATTTAGTTTGGGGTTTACCCGAACAGCGCACCGAGTCCAGCGAGGGCTTCCTCTTCCTTCTTTTCCTCTTCGACTTTCTCCTCTCCCTTCTTTTTCTCAGCCTTTGCTGGAGCCGCCGCAGGTGCAGCTACCGCTGGGACTGCCGCACTCTTGATCGCCTCGTCGATGTTTACTCCCTCAAGTGCTGCAACCATTGCCTTAACCCGGGCTTCGTCCACCTGAGCTCCCGCTGCATTTAGAATGTTCGCTAGCCCTGCCTCGTCCACTTTCTTTCCAGCCGCATGCAGCACGAGCGAGGCGTAGACATATTCCATCTGTTATACCTCCATCGTTCGAATGGCACATCTTGACATTTATCCTTACTTTTACCCCTCTTTAGGCTTTTCTTCTGGCTTTACCTCGGGCTTGGGTTCCTCTTTAGGTTTCTCCTCGGGCTTTGTTTCTGGCTTGGGTTCCTCTTTAGGTTTTTCTTCTGGCTTTACCTCGGGCTTGGGTTCCTCTTTAGGTTTTTCTTCTGGCTTTACCTCGGGCTTGGGTTCCTCTTTAGGTTTCTCCTCCGGCTTGGCCTCCGCAGGTGGCTCCACTCCCAACATTTTCATTAGATCCTCGTCCAGCGCGTGCGGATCCTTCGCACCCACAGCCGCTGCAAGGCCCAGCATTTCCGCGCTGGAGCGAGCCAGCAACACGGGCATGATTTGGGAGACAGGTAGATAGGCGTTCAGCGCTAGGTTCTGAGCGGCGGCGCTCGCCTTCACGATTATCAGGCTGATAGTCACGGAGGTCGGGTAATTCACGTTCACCGCGAGGTTCAGGGCGCTCACGCTGGCTTCTTGGACCTGCCCGATGACCATCTTTTCGTCTATCTCTAGAACTTCACCAGAAAACACCATGCCGGCCTCATAAACGGCTCGGAGCTTCAGCCCGAGCTCGAGCGGCATGATTCCAAACTTCGCAAGGACGTCGGCGACTTCCTTAGATATTACGTCTCCCTCCTTCAGGATTGGGCAGTCCTCAAGGATGACGACCTTCCCCGCTTGGATTCTAGCCTTGACCCCGACGCGCTGAAGGTCCCCAACCACGGGCCCCGGGGCGAAGCCGGTTTCCCCGGCAGGGATTACGATATCGTGAGGGGAACGGGAACCCGGCTTCGCGGGGGCGTTGGTCTTGCTCTCGCGGAGGATTCTGTTGAGCTTGAAAGGGTTCAGGTGGGCGAGGATCAAGGCAGTTGGGCCGCTCAAGTGGTCGATTAACTCCTCAAGCTTCGGGTCCTTTCGCTCGGCTGCTTGCGCGAGCGAGAGCCTTAGCAAGGTGTTTTTGGAGACGATGATATCTGCCTGTTCCCTCAGCTTCCGGCGCATCTGCTGGAACTGCGCGGCAGGGAGGTCCGCGACGTCGAGCACCCCGACCACCGGGTAGTGTTTGAGTTTCTCGATGAGCTCGCTGACGACTTCCTGCTTCCAAGGTGCAACTCGTTCAGCTTTTACAGTCATTCTCACACCTCGACCCTCACTGGTTTCCCCATCGTCGTCTTGAGGTGGATCGAGCGGACCTTGCTGAGGCCCTCCAGCCTGTGTTCGATCGCATCGAGCACCGCTCGCGCGTTCGTGGCGAGCTCCTCATCACTCATGTTTTCAACACCGATATGAGCGTGCAGGGTCGGCTGGTCCTTCGTTCGCACTTTCAAGGTCTTCTTGAGGTGTTCGATGAGCGGCTTTGGGTCGGCCGTGAGTGGAATCGGTTTTGGCATTTTTCCCCTCGGCCCCAGCACAGGTCCGAGCGCTTTACCTATCCTGACCATAAAATCGGCTTGAGCTAGGAAAAAGTGAAATTCGTCGGCCAGCTTCTTCGCTCGCTTTCGCTCCCGCTGGAGGGTCTCGATATCTGCGCGTCCAAGCACGAGGTCTCCACCGGCATCACGTGCCCGGCGCGCGAGCTCCCCCTCACCGAAAATGCAGACTTTATACGGCTTGCCGACCTCGTGGGGGAGAGAAATGTCCAGGTCGATGCGCCCTTCTGGTTTCTTCGGGTCGATGTCCCTCAGGTTAATCGATAGGTCGACACCCTGCGCGAATTTTCGCTGCGGGTTGCTCTCCCTCATCTCCTTAATCGCCTTGAGCAAGTTTTCGCTGGAGACCGGCATTACTTTAACACCTCGTCATGTTTCCCCTCATCCACTTCGCGCTGCACCTCGCGGGCGTCCTTCCCATCGACCGTCACGCCCATGCTCACGCATGTCCCGAGGATCTCCTTGACCGCAGCCTTCAGCCCCTTGGCCAGCGTGCCTTCAACCTTCAGCTTCACGATTTCGACCGCTTGAGCTAGGGTGAGGTTCCCGACGACTTCCGTGCCTGAGGTCTTCGCTCCCTTCTCGAGAGCCAACTTCTTTTTGATCAGCACGGCTATGGGGGGTGAACCAACCACGATTTCAAATTGCTTGGTCTTCTTGTCCACGATCACGCTCACCGGGACCTTCATGCCTTCGAATGTGGCGGTCTGCTCGTTGATCTTCGCTACTACCTGCCCGATGTTAATGCCGAGCGGTCCCAAGGCTGGACCCAGAGGCGGCCCGGGACTGGCTTTCCCACCTTCAACTAATACCTTAACCCTCGATTTCATCATGATTACCTTACCAGAGGTATAATCCTCTCAAAAGTAGGCTTCGAGCGCTAAAAAGCGCTGTGGTCCAGCCGACTACTCGGCGACTTCAAGCTTGCCGTACATGCCCGCACTGACGTGGACCTCGTCGCGGAAGAGTCTCGCATAGCCGTTACGGATCTGGACCGTGTTACCGACCTTGACGCGATCGATATTATTGTCCCAGAGTGAGACCTTTACACGCCCCGAGTCGTCCTCCCCGATCGCGGTGGTCACTCTGCCCTCTTTCCCGGTCCGGCTGACGTACGGGCGTGGTTCCTCGATTTCGACGATTTTCAGGTCTAGATCGACGCGTCGCATTTCCGGCTTTACATCGCTTGCTTTCACTCAGCACCCTCCTCCTTTTCTTTTTTCTGAATCACCTTCACGAAGTCACCTCGAACCGTGACCGGGATCGGCACGGTTGCCTCGAAGAGCTCGACGGTGACCTCCTCCTTCGGTTCATCGATACGGATTATTCTCGCCCGCTCCCCTCGGAAGGGACCTGAGATGAGTTCGATGATGTCACCGATCTCCATGCCCACGACGACAGGCTTCGGCACGAGAAAGTGCTCGACCTCGCCCATCGGGATTTCCCCCGAGACGACACCCCTCGCGTGCTTGATCCCGACTCGTGCTTGCTCCACGGTGGATTTGCCTATGGCCTCGACAAATATATAGCCCCTTATCCCAGGGGGCGCGAGCACGACCTTGATTGCTAAGTTAAAATTTTTCGCGCGCGTAGCAATCATGTCTGTGGTGTTCTTCTCTTGACCTATGGTTGAACGGACAGCGAATACGGTCGGCTTCTGGACTTCCTCCATCCCATCACCTTACGGGACTGTCGTCGTGCCTAGGAAAACGCCGACGAGTAATATCAGGAACCCAATGAGACCTATGAGTGTAATCCCAAGCCCGGTGATTTTCGCCACCTGTAGGTATTCATCTTTGCCCGGCTTCCGTGCTATCCGCAGCACTCGCTTACAGTTTGAGAGAAACCTGCGCATTTACAAGGACTCCAATCCGAGATCGGTGAGCCCGCCAACCCGCGGGGGTTGCTCGCCCGGGCCAAGCGCATAGGGTGAATGGACGCCAGAGAGCACGACCATTACCCGCACCTCGTTCTTCATATCCTCAGAGATCTGCGCGCCCCAAATGATTTGAGCTTCTGGGTCTAAGGTTTCGGAGACTTGGGAGACTATCCGCTCCGCCTCCTCGAGCGTCATGTCAAGGCTCCCGACCACGTTTACAAGCGCTCCTTTTGCCCCGGTGATGTCGACGTCTAGCAGCGGGCTGGTCAACGCCTCTTCGACGGCTTCCTTGGCGCGATTGTCGGTGTCTGATTCGCCAATGCCTAACATCGCCACCCCGCCGTTCTGGAGCACCGCGCGCACGTCGGAGAAATCTAGGTTGATGAGCCCGGGTTTTGTAATCATCTCCGTTATCCCCTTGATCGCATCCATCAGGAGTTGATCGGCTACCTTGAATGCCGCGCCAATGGGAAGGTCTGGGGCAAGCTGGAGCAACTTGTCGTTAGGGATCACAACTACCGTATCAGCGACCCCCCGCAGGCGCAGGAGTCCCTGTTCGGCGTTCAGCCTCCGGCGCGTCCCCTCGACGGTGAACGGCAGGGTAACGACGCCAATGGTAAGCACCCCGAGCTTTTTCGCGATCTCTGCCACGACTGGTACCGCACCGGTCCCAGTCCCCCCTCCTAGACCGCAGGTCACGAAGACCATGTTGGTGCCATAGATATGATCCTTCACAATCGATTCACTCTCGCGCGCGGCGGCTTCTCCCCTCTCTGGGTCGTTGCCAGCTCCGAGGCCCCCCGTTATATCGCGCCCAATGAGGATCTTTCGATCGGCAGTCGTGTAAAGCAGGTCTTGAGCATCGGTGTTGAGGCCTATCGTCTCAGCGCCATGGATGCCAACCCCCACCATGCGAGAGATGGTGTTGCAACCTGCGCCGCCGCAACCGACGATGGCAATCCGAGCCTGCGCCTGTTGTAAAACCTGTTCGAGCTCTTCGTTGCTAAGCGTGGAAACCGCCTCGGGCGCTTTGGCCCTAGCGACGGGCGAAATTCCCGGCTTCGTGAGTTCAAATCCCGTTTCAGGAGTAAACACAGCCGACTCAGCCTTCCGCAAACAAATCCCCCTTTATCACTTACATTGGTAAATTTCCCTCGAGTTAATTTAAACCTTTGCTTGGGAAAGGATTTCCCTCCGGCGCAATGCCTGAATGCTCAGCTTGCTGGCAACCCGCTGGGAAATCTGACGTTGTTCGCTGCTCATGCCTTTCCAGTCGAGTACAAGCAGCTCGATGCCACCTCGGGTGCGAGCGATCGCTCGCTCGAGCAGCGCTTCATCAATGCTCGCGTACTTTGGGAGGATGTGCCCTACCCCAACGTCGGTGTGCAGGACCACGTCGGTGTGGCGGGGGGCATAGTGTGGGCCACCGAGACCTATAGCATGGCGACACTTTATCGAAGAGATCGCCGCAGTCATGATTGCTCGAGCAACAGCTTCTCCGGCCTTTTCGTCGCGCCACTGTTCGGGTGAGCTGCCAATTTCCACGAATGTCACCGGGACATTGAGCTGCGTTGGGCCGTGGTGGGTGGCCTCGAGGGAGACATCGTAGGTCACCCCGAGTTCGTCGCGCATATTCAAAAGGGCCTTGAGGGCAGTTTTTACCGTCGGCGGGGAAGCTTCTGCGAGCTCCATCTTTTCGAGTTTACCCGGCACGTGCACAGTGAGCGTGGGTCTACCTGACTCGCTAGCATGTCTGGAGGCAACGATGACTTCCTCCACGTCCATGGGTGGCTCGGTGATTTGAGTTATGCTGCTCACAGTCGTTACTAGCATAACATCCCCACACCTGTGTGCGTTCGGCGATGTTGGTGATTTTTCAAAATCGTAGAGCTCCAGCAGTCGCGCGGTGATGTTTTTGGCTGCCGGGTCTCTCGTGGAGGCGAGGACTAGCTTCATCAGATCGTTAAAAACTCACACTATATACAAAAATAGATGGTGGGCCCGCGGGGATTCGAACCCCGGAACTTCGCCATGTCAAGGCGACGTTTGTTAGGGTGCGGCTACGCCAACTCCCTCATAACCACTAGACCACGGGCCCCAAAATGAATTTGAGTTGAGTTAGTATAAATCCCATACAGTTCAAGAGTGGTGGACCGGGCGGGATTCGAACCCGCGACCTTTTGCGGACCTTTTCGGGTCATTCGCATGCCAAGCGAACGATCATACCAGACTGATCTACCGGCCCACGAAAAAAGAGTTGTCGCGTGAGCTTAAGAAATTTTGTGATTGTCCAACGTCAGACAGACATCAGTTAACGAAGCCGCAGTCCTTGAATAGTTTTTACCTTCCAGTTGTAGTGCTTGATGCGACGCGATCGACCATAGCCGCAGGCCGCGCACACGCCCCGTTGAACGTGGTAGGCGCGCCTTCCACAGCGTCGACAACGGATGTGCACGACTTTGTGGCGTTTGCCCATCGATGGGGTACCTTTGACCATGTCCCTCACTCAGCCGGAGAGATGAAGACGACCGAGTCGCCCCGGATCACCATTGTCCCGTAACGTTTCGCCGCTTCACCACCTTGGATATCCTCTGCACCCTCCAGCACCAAATTGACGTGCACATCAAAGCCGTTCAGTTTTCCCCTTAGCTCTCGTCCGCCCTTGAGCCCCACGAGCACCGACGATCCAAGGGCACGGTTGAGCACATCGAGAGGTCGCTGCGCCATGAAAATCATCAACTTCTCGCTAGCTGCGTATTTAAGCGTATCGAGCCACTTTTGTTTGATGCCGATAAAGCGCCGTTATCATTTACGAAAAGCTTTGCTCAGGCAACTTACACGGGAAGTCATCGATCGGTTTGGCGAGTCCGCTGCTGAACTTTTGAAGGGGCCGATCGAGGCTTTGGAGCTGGAGGAGGGAAGGGAGATCATCTTGGCTGCGGGTGAAGCGCTCTTGGTCAGATCGAGCGGCAAGATTTTTCCAACGCTGAAATCACTCGATCGAATTCCGTTAAAGCGGGTGGTCGTTGACATGGGTGCGGTGCCTCATGTCGCCAACGGAGCCGATGTTATGGCCCCGGGGGTGGTCTCTGCGGACGGGGGAGTCACTCTAGGGGAGGACGTGGCAATCGTGGACGAACGACACGGCAAGCCCATCGCGGTTGGGCAAGCGCTCGTGCCCGGGGCCGAGATGCAGGGCTCGAGGGGGAAAGTGATCAAAAACCTGCACCATGTCGGAGATGAAATGTGGCGGTTTCTAGCGAAAGGTTAAATAGCTTGAAAGCCTCGACCATTTGTTAGGAGGCGAATGTTTGAGATCCTTAAAAAAGTTGTTCAAGGCAAAGTCCGGGGTAAGGCCTGAAACGGTCGATGAAATACCGATCATGGAGCTTGAGGAAGAGGCTGTTGGTAGGCCAAGGGGTATTTACGCGCTCGAGCCAATCTACGTCAAGAGCATGGACCTTCACAGTCTCGTTGACGTTCAAGAGGTCGCGGACGAGCTTCGGGCTGGCAACATCATGATTCTCGACATCACTACGCTAATGAACCAGGACCCAGCAGAGCTCAAGCGAGCGATCGACCAGCTGAAGGGGATTTGCCAGGTCATAGGTGGGGACGTGGGCCGCCTGACGGAGTCAAAGGTAATAGCCACTCCCAGGTTAATCAATATCCAATTTAAAAGAACCGCCGCATAACTTTCGGTGAACTCATGCGGAAGAGGGAGTTTTTACTCCCTATTGATTGTTGTCCAATATGCGGAGCTAAGGGCACCTTTCGCGTCAGGGGCAGGGTCGACAACATTCCATATTTCGGCGAGATGATGGAGACCTCTGCGAGCTGCACCAGCTGCAAGTTCAAGCATGCGGATGTCATGTCATTGGGCGAGCGGCCCCCTGCACGCCACGAGTTTCAAATCACATCTGAAGAAGACCTCAAGGTCAGGGTCGTGAAGTCGAGCACGGGAACGATCAAGTTGCCAGAGCTTGGGGTGACCGTGGAGCCAGGGCCAGCGAGCCAGGGCTATGTGTCGAATGTCGAGGGAGTGCTCGATCGCGTCAAGGAGGCGATAAAGCTGGCAATCGAAAAAGTTGATGCTCCGAGGCGTCGACGGGGTGAGGTAAAGATCAAAAAGCTCGATGAGGTGTGTGCAGGGAAGCGTAGGGTTAGGCTGATTCTGATGGACCCATTCGGACCCAGCACGATTGTGGATGAGCGGGCCAAGAGACGCGAGCTGACCAAACGGGAGTTAGCATCGCTCAGGGGAGGTCCGTCACGCTAGTGGAGCCTAATAGTCTCCAAATTCCGGGGCGCCTTCGTCTCGACATTGAAAAGTTTGTACAGCGCACTTGCCAAGTCGGTACATTTGTGTTCATCGCCGTGGACACATATGACACGCTGAGGTTTGGGTGAGGCCCTCCGCACGAAGTTCAGCAACTGGGCTCGATCTGAGTGCCCGCTGAACCCCTCGACCGTTCGGATTTCCATGTTAACCTTCGCCTCCACCACCCTCCCTTTCTCGCCGCGCAGGGGGACTTCGCGCCATCCCTTTTGGATGCGACGCCCGAGGGAGCCCTCGCACTGGTACCCGACGAAGACAAGGGTGTTGCGTGGGTCGGGCGCGAGGGTCTTGAAGTACTCGAGCACGGGCCCTCCGGCCATCATCCCCGCCGTCGACACGATCACCGCCGGGCCTCCGTCGATTACCTGCGCTCGCTGGTCAGGGCCTTTCACTCTCTCGAAGAGTTCGGACAGGAATGGATTTTCATCTGCCCGGAATATCCGCTCCCGCAACTCTTGGGATAGGTATTCTGGGTAAGCCGTGTGGATAGCCGTCGCCTCCCATATCATCCCGTCCAAGTAAACGGGTATCCCGTCAAGCATTCCTTTTCTCCTGAAATCCTCGAGCAGGACCATTATCTCCTGCGCGCGCCCGACCGCGAATGCCGGTACGACGACCTTGCCCCCTCGCTTCGTGGTCTCGGTCACGATTCGAATGAATTCTCTTTCGGCGTCCGCACGGAAGGGCTGGATATCCTCAGCACCCCCATAGGTGCTGTCCATAACGAGGGTCTCCAAGCGAGGGAACATGCAAACGGCAGGGGAGAAGAGACGCGTGCGGTCGAACTTTAGGTCGCCCGTGTACACGAGGTTGTAGAGCCCCTCACCGATGTGGGCGTGCACGATGGAGGAGCCCAGAATGTGCCCTGCGTTGTGGAGGGTAATCCGGATGTCGGGCGAGATGTCGGTGACATCGCCGTACTCAAGTGGGATGCAGTGGCGAAGGAAAGTGATGATGTCTCGCTTGTTGTAGGGGAGCGGTCGATCTTCGCGCTCCGCTATGTCTACGTAATCCAGCTGTAGGAGCACGGCGAGGTCACGCGTGGCTGGAGTACAGTAGACGGGACCTTCGAACCCGTACTTGAAGAGGTAGGGAATGAAACCGCAGTGGTCTAGGTGGGCGTGGCTGAGGATTATCGCGTCCAGTTCTGGCAGCCTGATTTCGGGGACCTCGAGGTGGGGGAAAGCTCGATCCTCGGATGCGACGTTTACACCACAGTCGATCACGACCCGGCTTTCAGGGGTTTGGAGCAAAAATGATGAACGTCCAACCTCGCGCGACCCCCCGAGGGTCGTGAACCGGATCCAGTCTCCTTTCGCCTTGGGCTCTCGATGAATCCGCCTGCCGATCTTCCGCAGGATATCGCGTCGCTTGGCACCCGCTTGGATCATCGAGAGACGGATGTTTCGCACGATGCCAGACTTAATGGGGGGCGCCCGGACCACCCGGGGTGTCCAGTTGATTTCCCGCATTATCTCGCGGAGTAGGGAGCCCCCCTTGCCTATGGCTATTCCGGGCTTCTGCGTTTCGATGGTGACTTCTCCTACATCTTGGCTGAAAATTACATCGGTTATCCCAGCCTCTGCGGGGACGAGGCGCCGGATGTCCTTTTCGGCCTCCTCGGGCTCGGTCAGAATTCCGGGGTCGGGGCGTAGGATTATCCGCTTCCGGATCTTGCGCGCGAGCTCCTTTATCACTTCGCCGTTCTCCATGAGTGGGTCGAGTTTCTTACAGTAGAACACCACCTTGGGTCCCTCGAAATCGATGTCGGAGATCGCCCCGGCGAAGGGAGTCTCCTCTCGCATAATGCGTTTTATTTCTTGCAACAGTTCATCCGCAGCCATGCGGTCACCTTTTAAGCAGAGCTTGGATTAAGCCAATTTTTTTATCTCTTCGGGTGAAAGCTCACGATATCCTCGCTTGGTTATCGCTGCGACCATGATCTCGTTGCCCGTAGCGATGTCGCGCTTCATCGCCGTTCGCACTGCCTTGATCACGATGGGCGAGGCTTCCTCGATGCTCATACCCTCCCTGAACTCGGTCTCGAGCACACCATAGGCAACCGGCGAGCCTGAACCCGTAGCTATCATGGTTTCCTCAGTTAGGGCACCGTCAAGGTCGATGAAGAAAAGCTTGGGACCAGAGGCATCTGTACCCCCGACCAACAGGTTCGCGATGTAAGGGAATAGGCCGTACGCGTGGAGGATATTAGCGACGAGCCTAGCACCTGCTCGCACGCCCATGGGGGTTCCCTCGCGCATCAGATAATATCCGGCCTCAGCTCGGAGCGTGTTCACTAAACTCTGGGTATCCGCGACCCCTCCAGCAGTGGTGGCACCGATGGTGTCGGTTATCTTGAACACCTTTCGCGCCTGCTTGCTCGCCACGAGGTAACCCATCGTGGCCCGGGAGTCCGTAGCGAACACCACGCCGTCCCTGCACGCAAGCCCGACGGTTGTCGTGCCTTTGAGATGTTTGAGCTTTGGTTTCTCCAAGCTTATACCTCGCTTGAAAAGATGCTGCACTAGAAGCAGCAATAGAGAGCTGGTATTATCTGTATATAAAGTTTATCCGCCAACAGAAGAGCTGGTAAGTAAAATGAAAGAGCCCAAACGCATCGAGCTCCCCCGCGAGGTCTGGATGGGCTCGGGGGTGATCGGGCGGGTTGCGGACGTTTCTGAGCGCCTTAGTCTTGGTGAACGTGCTTTGGTCGTAGCCGATTCAACGACCTTCAAACTGGTTGGTAGCAGGGTCAAGCGTCTGCTCGAGCACGCCGGGTTTAAGGTAGACTATGATTTAATCAAGCAGGCAAATCTAGCGACGATTGCGAGGGTCCGAAAGTTGGCCAAGGGCAAAGCTGATTTCCTGCTTGGGGTCGGGGGCGGCACATGCATCGATGTAGCGAAAATGGCTTCGTTCGATGAAGGTAAGCCCTTTATCTCGGTGCCCACTGCGGCATCCCACGATGGGATATCATCCTCCCGGGCATCGATCAAGGGTGGGCGAAAGCCAACATCGATCCAAACCCATCCCCCAATCGCAATAATCGCTGACACGCTCATCATCAAACGCGCGCCCCATCGTCTGCTCGCAGCAGGGTGCGGCGATTTGGTGGCGAACTTCACCGCGGTTCGCGATTGGCAGCTTGCGCATCGATTGTTTGGTGAACCCTACAGCGAATACGCTGTAGCCCTCTCGCTCTTGAGCGCTCAGATCATAATGGAGAACGCAAGACTCGTACACCGCCACACCGAGGAGAGCGTGCGCAAGGTCGTGAAGGCTTTGATTTCAAGCAGTGTGGCCATGGCGATCGCTGGGAGCAGCCGTCCCGCGAGCGGTGCAGAACATTTGTTTAGCCACGCGCTCGATCAGATCGCCCCCAAACCTGCTCTTCATGGTGAGCAGTGTGGCGTCGGGGCGATATTGATGGCTTACTTACAGGGGGAGGATTGGCAAAGAACTCGAGAGGCGCTTCGGACGATAGGATGTCCGACAAACGCGAAGGAGCTCGGCATCCCGGCGAAATATGTGGTTAGAGCTCTCACCATGGCGCATCGCATACGACCCGAGCGCTATACCGTGCTCGGTAGCGGTTTAAGCAGGCGGGCGTCGGAGCGGCTGGCTCGCGCGACAGAGGTAATTTAGTTCGACGGGTTTGCTATGGGGCCAAGAGCCGTTTTGAAATCCCTTCGGGATTTCGCCGCGCGCGAGCTTAAGGAAAAACGTGTAGACCTCATCGATGTACGCCAGGTAAAGATGGGGTCGGTGATGAGGAAAGGCAAGTTGCCTGACCTAAGGGTGTGGATGGTGAGAGGAACACACTACTTAATCTGTATTTTCAGCGGAAAGAGCTTGAGAATTTACTACATGGACAAACGCGGCCAGATGCTAAGTGCAGATGAGTTTGCAGGGGTCGAAAAAGAAATGGTGCAAGCGAAAATCTCGAAAATGACCAAGAGAGTATTTTGCCTGCCGACCTAGCCCTTATCCCTTTGTTCACCCAACCATCGCTTTCTGATTTTTCTTGCGAGCTTCCCATCCTCGATGATCAGGGAACCTCGGTACCCGCATTCTTGACAATCATAAAGGGACCAGAAATGGGGGAGTCCCGAAGCACATTTGAGCTTTGAAGAACCGCAACGGGGGCAGCATGTCACTTGGGCATTTATTTCATCATCTTTGCGACCGCTAGAGCTCGAGCAGTTTGGCCTGAATTTCGTTACTTTTATCTATAGTTATCTCAGCAGCATAACCCTTGCTAATTGGCCCGGGGTTGACCATCAGGGTTCGCCCAAGCTTTTCGGTATTTCGGGCTTCGTGCACATGGCCGCAGAGCGCCACGAGGGGCTGCTTCTGCTCGATGAACTTGCGAATGCTCTTGCTCCCCACGTGAGTACCTTCGGCGATCTGGTCGAGCTTGGTGCCGTGGGGCGGGGCGTGGGTGACTAGCACCCAGTTGGTGCCGGTGGTGCAGGTCAGCGCCGCAAGTTCCTCTTGGATCTCCGCTTCGGTGAGCTCGAAGGGGGTGTTGAAGGGGGTCAGGTTTGAGCCCCCGAGTCCAACGAATGTGATATTATCGAGCTGCTCGCACTTGCTGTGAAGGTTAACTCCGTACTTTTCGAGCACCTGCAGAGTCTCCTTCAGATCGCAGTTGCCCGGCACCGCGAACGTGGGTATCCCCGTTGCCTTGATCCGCTCAAGCATGTTTTTCGATAGATTAGCTGGGCCGAAGTTTGTGAGGTCGCCTATGAGCACAAGGCAATCATAACCGCGTTTGAGGAACTTGGAGAGATTGTTTTCGGCATTGGGTACTCCATGGAAGTCAGCTGCCACTAAAATTTTCAATCGCTCACCGAAGCTTATAGGCAGTATGAGGCATTAAAAACGTTTTGGGTCTTAAAAATGGCGAGCGCAACGTTGAAAAAATTTAGAGACCGTGAAATAGCGGCCCGGATCTTGCGGGAGATACGCGGGCTCTACCCAAATCGCAGGGTAAAATTCATGCACGTGTGCGGGAGTCACGAGGTAACCATCACCAAGTTCGGTCTCCGCTCCCTGCTTCCCAATTGGCTCGAAGTGATCAGCGGCCCGGGGTGCCCAGTTTGTGTGACGAGCACTGCGGAAATCGCCGAAGCGATTGAGCTCGCCAGGCGCGGTTACCTCATTACCACCTTCGGGGACATGTTTCGCGTCCCGGGCACGGGGACATCGTTGGCCGGGGCCAGGACCGACGGCGCGGATGTCAGGATAGTCTATGGCGTGGCTGATGCAGTCGAGACGGCGAGACGAAATCCAAGGCGGGAGGTCGTTCACGCGGCTGTTGGGTTCGAGACGACTGCACCCACGACCGCCGCTGAGGTTCTTCGCGGGCCCCCCGATAACTTCAGCTTGCTCGTGTGCCACCGCCTGATCCCCCCGGCAATGGAGTTCCTGCTCGGGTCCGGCGAGGTTGCACTTGACGGGTTCATATGTCCCGGGCATGTTTCGACGATAATTGGATCCAAACCCTACGAGCATCTCTCGGATCACTACGGGGTGCCACAGGTAATTGCCGGGTTTGAGCCCATCGATGTCCTGCTTAGTATCTGGATGCTACTGAAGCAACTGCGCGAGGGCAGGCACGAAGTAGAAATTGGGTACACCCGCTCGGTCCGTCCCGAGGGCAATGTGGTGGCACAGGAGAAGATAGCTCAAGTGTTTAAAGTCGTTGATAAAAAATGGCGTGGGTTTCCAACGGTTCCAAGATCCGCTCTAGAACTCAGGCGAGAGTTCAAAGGGTATGATGTACATGAAAAATTTGATTTTCAGGTGGGGGAAGTAGAAGACTTTGCAAGGGGATGCAGATGTGGCGATGTTCTCAGGGGGCTGATTCACCCACGTGAATGTTCGCTGTTTAATAAAGCGTGCACTCCAGAGCACCCAGTAGGACCGTGCGCCGTGACCACAGAGGGCGCATGCAACATTGCAATGAAACACCCAACCATAGCGTTCTAAATTCCCTTCCCCCTACTTCTGAGCTAATCCTCGGTCCCTTAATATGCCCTTGATTTTTAGTTTTTAAACTATATTTCCTGATTTCACTATTTAAGTAAGGATAAATGACCCTTTTTGTTAAAAGAGTTAAAAATACCTAGATTTTGGTAATTTGAGGGAAAATTTTTATAGCACTTGCCACAATTTAGCTTGTTCTTGGGTGATGGGCTTGGCTGCAGGGAATAGAAAAGTGGCCGAAATCCTCAATTCAACCCGCAAGGAGGGCAGACGTGAGCTGATGGAATTAGAGTCCAAGCGGGTTCTCGCTGCATGGGGGGTGCCGGTGAACCGGACGGAGCTAGCCCGCGACATAAGTGAAGCGGTTAAAGTTGCACGGGAAGTTCGTTATCCTATCGTTCTGAAAATTGCTTCCCCTGACATCATCCATAAGAGCGAGGCGAAGGGCGTCAAGGTGGGGTTGAGCTCGGAGCTGGAGCTTAGACAATCGTTTGGCGATCTGATCGATAACGCTCGTGTATACAAGCCAGACGCAAAAATCCTAGGGGTGACAATTCAGGAATACCTCCCCCCCGCCCGCGAGGTAATAGTGGGTGCTCTGCAGGACCCATCTTTCGGCGCCACGGTGATGTTCGGGCTGGGCGGCGTGTGGGTCGAGGTGCTTGAGGACATCAGCTTCAGGCTGGCCCCGCTCAGTGCTGAGGACGCGCGCGAAATGATTCAAGAGATCAAGGGCTACCAGGTCCTCGCGGGCATTCGGGGGACGCCTCCGGCCGATGTCGGTGCGCTCGTCGACATCATCCAAAAGGTCGGGCAGCTCGCACATGAGTTTTCCGAGATAGCTGAGATGGATCTGAACCCGATTTTTACATTCGATGACGGAAAGGGCGCAGTGGTAGCCGATGCCCGGATAATCCTTGTGGAGAGCGGGTAATGTATAACGAAGTTAAGGCGATTTTCGAGCCCAAGTCAGTCGTGCTCGTAGGTGCCTCCGATGGGGTTAGAGAAGGTATCGTTTCGCCAGCGTTCTTTCACTCGCTCGTTCACAATATGCATCGCTTCTTCAAGGGCAAGATCCACGTTGTGGACCTGAGCGGGAAGCTTGAGGGCGCCATCAAAAATTTGAATCGGGTGCCCAGAGGACGCGATCTCGCCGTAGTGGTGCTCCCCCCAAAGCTCGTCATGAAGAATTGGCGAAATTTACTCAATCTTGTAATAAAGGCGATTGTTTTAGTCGCCGGGGGTTTTGATCAACAGCAGCGGGAGAAACTGGCGCGCGGGGTCGCTAAGCGAAAGGTCTGCATTCTCGGCCCGAACGCGACGGCGGGGGTGATCAACACATCGAATGGTCTGTGCGCGACACTCGAGCGCGGTTTCATGCCCTCACGCGGAGGCATCGCAGTGATCTCGCAGGATAGCGCAGTTGGTATGGCGATACTCGATTGGGCCCGTTTTTACGGTGTGGGTGTGGGCAAGTTTGCATCGACTGGCGACAGTGTCGATGTCACTGAGGCGGACCTGCTCGAATTTTTAATGCACGACAAGGAAACGAAAGTAATTTGCATTTATTTGCAGACCGTTCGCGATGGGCGGAGGTTTCTCGGGTTGATTCGTGAAGCGGTGAGAAAGAAGCCCGTCGTCGTAATGAAGGGAGGCACAGCGCAGGATGAGCGAGATAAAATATTCGCCGCTTCTCTCAAACAGGTCGGAGCTATTCGGGTTGGCATTGTCGAGGAGCTCCTGGGAGTTGCGGATGCATTGGCAAAACAGCCCCCCATGCCGGGCGATCGGGTGGCAGTGGTTACCAATGTCGATGGGGCAGCGACTTTGGTCGCGGATGCCCTTTCCCGTAAGGGGTTTGCGTTGGCGAAGCTCTCCGATAAGGTCACGAAGAAGATCACCAGGAAATATCAAGATATCAACATTGTGGAATGGGTGGACCTGGGCATCGGCGCGAAGGACGATCGGTACAAGTTCGTCCTCGAACAGGTGCTTTCGGATCATGGTGTGGATGGTGTAGTGGTGATAAACGAGCTAAAGTTGAGTTTCCTCGAGCCCGAAGATGTTCAAGCAATAGCGGAGGTGGCGGAAAAGTCGAAGGATAAGCCGGTCGTCAGCGTGACAGTGGCAGGGGGGGCTGGCGTTCTGGTGCGGGAGGCGGTGAAGGGTAAAAACGTCCCCGTTTACGACTCTCCAGAGAAAGCTGTTCGAGCGTTGGATGCGCTTCGCTCTTACTGGAAAACTCGCACGAGGGTTGAAAAAGGCGCTTGATATTTTGCTTGAATCTATCTACTCAAGAACTGCCCATGCCCTGGTTTTCCGACTACATCCCCATCTTCAGCCACTATAATGCCCCGTGAGATCGTCGTCACCGGCGCCCCTTTAACTCCCACTCCCTCGTAGGGGGTCCAGCCAACCTTGTAGTGCAATCTCTCAGCTGTTATCGTTACTTCTTTTTTGAGGTCCACGAGCACGAGGTCGGCGTCAGAGCCCTCGCGGATGACCCCTTTACGCGGGTAAAGGCCGAAGGTCTGCGCGGGTTTGGTGCAGAGGACATCGACCATCCTCTCGAGCGTCAGCCTGCCCTTTGCGACGCCTTCGCCGAGCATGAGCGGTAGCAGGGTTTCTACCCCAGGTATCCCAATTTGCGCCGTCCAGATATTTTTCCACCCGATTTCCTTCTCCTCTTTAGTGCCGGGCGCGTGGTCGGTCGCGACGATGTCAATCACTCCTTTGGCCAATGCTTCCCAGAGCGCCGTACGATCCTCGCTCGTCTTCAACGCTGGGTTCACCTTCAGGTACGGCCCCAGCCTTTTCATGTCTTCTTGTGTGAAAAACAAGTAGTGCGGAGATGTTTCAGCAGTTAGCGGCACTCGCTTGTACTTCGCCTTTTTGACGAGCTCAGCACCCTGACGTGTCGTGATGTGGGCTAGATGCAATTTACAGCCAGTCCTTTGGGCGAGCTTAATCACTTTTTCAACGGCTTTTTCTTCGGCTTCGTTCGGGCGTGATTCAGTATGAGCTAATGGATCCTTCCGCCCTTCCTTAAGGAGCCGCTCGGTTTGCTCCTGTAGAACTTTGTCGTCCTCCGCGTGGACAAATATTGTACCATCAACATTTTTTATCGCGGTCATCAGCTCTTTCAACATCGGGTCTTTGACAGCATAGGGGGCACATGTGAACGCTTTGAATGATTTAATGCCGAGCGAGGCGATATTGGGAATATTTTTGATAGACTCTGCGGTCATGTTTCCCGCGTGGAGGGCGAAATCTATGAGGCTCTCATTCTGCCCGAACTTGATGATAGTTTTTATCGTTCTTGGCATCAGCATCGGAGTATCGAGGGGCATAATGATCACGCTGGTGACGCCTCCCGCTGCGGCTGCGGCACTACCGTTTTGGAAGTCCTCTCGGGGGAGGTAATGGCGATCATAGAAATGGACGTGGGTGTCGATAACTCCAGGCATCACAATTTTCTCTTTCGCATCGATTTCTCGATCGGCTTTGGGCAGCCCACTCGTAGCGATTTCAGAAATGCGTCCTTTCTCGACCGCGAGTTCTCCGCGGATGATTCCCTCGGGCAAAGTCAAGCGCGCATTTCGAATAACTAAATCGACCAAAACATCACCTAGTCAAAGTAAAGTTATGCGCGTATTCTTGATGCAGCTGCCCGAATATCACTCTCGTTTACGGTTTTCGCGCTGCGATGTTTAGTTAGCTTTATCGCCTCCTTTGACAGCTCAATCGCATATTCCTCGAGGACTGCGCTGAGCTCGAGGGCGGCGCTACGCGACACGCGGACTTTGGCCGCTTTTCGGATGAGTTGATTCATTGTGGACGCTGAAAATTCGGACATATTTCGATCACCATACTCAAGTAATTTAGGGGGTTTAAATAAACCGCCACGGGCAACCTTTTTCTTTTTGGGAGCGGTTCATCTTTGATTCGCCGGTTTTACCGAAAGCTTAAATGTGTGCTGGTGTTTTTGTTGTTAGGGATTGGATGGTTGACATGTTAATTAAAAACGGTTTGATTGTCACGATGGATAAGGATCGTCGAATCATCGCTAATGGCTCGATTGCTGTCGAGGACGGCCGCATTGTTTCGGTCAAGCGCGGCAAAGCAAAAACCAGAAGCAAGCCTGAAGAAGTCATTGACGCTCGCGGCAAAATAGTCATGCCCGGCCTGATTTGCTCGCACACCCATCTCTACGGCATGCTCTTGCGCGGCGCCCCTTTGAAGATTGAGCCCCCTACCGATTTCTCGCAGATTCTGCAGCGTATCTGGTGGCCAATGGACGAGGCAATGACTCGCGAGGACGCGTATGCGAGTGCCCTTATCTCCTGCCTCGAGTTCATCAAAACGGGTACAACCATGTTTGCTGACACCTTCTCGGGTCCGAACGCCGTAACCGGCGTGCTTGATCGAATCGCTGCCGCGGTCGAGCAATCGGGGATGCGGGGCATCATAGCGTTTGAGGCAACCGAGCGTCACACCCACGCTGAGGGGGCTAAGGGCACGAAGGAGAATGAACGTTTCATCCGGAAGGTCAAGAAGGAGCGCATGCGCCGGGTGCAGGGGATGTTCAGCATTCACGCGTCTTTTACGGTTTCCGACGAGCTTTTCCACCATGTCAGAGAGATCGCGAGTCGCTACAAAGTGCCCATAACCATCCACACCTCCGAGGGGCTGGTGGACCTCTATCACAGTTTAGAGCGGTTCGGCAAGCGCACAATCGAACGGCTGAACGATGAAGGATTACTCGCGCAAGATGTCGTGCTTGCTCATTGCGTGCAAGTCAACGATGATGAACTGGCAATCATCAAAAAGACCGGGGCAAAAGTGGCCCACAACCCCATGAGTAACATGCTAAATGCGGTCGGAGTTGCACCAGTGGTAAAAATGCTCTCGATGGGGATAACCGTGGGATTAGGTAATGATGGTTATATTTTCGACGGATTCGAGAACCTCCGTGCCGCCTTCCTGTTGCACAAGGTCGCCCTCCGCGATCCCCGCGTGATTTCACCCATGGAGGCACTCGAGATGGCAACGATCCGTGGAGCGGAACTCTACGGGTTGGGGAATGAGCTGGGTTCGATTGAGTCCGGGAAGCTAGCAGATATCATCATCATAAATCCAGCCATCGCGCCTACACCCGTGTGTCCCGAGAGCGTCGTCGGACACATCGTTAACACCATTGATGGCGATGATGTCGAAACGGTCGTCGTCGGGGGCAAAGTCTTGATGCGCAAGCGAGAAATGCAGACTCTCGACGAAGCGGAGACGGTGAAGGTGGCGCGGAAATCGGCTGAGAAGCTCTGGCAGAAGCTTGGGGCGATAAGGAGGAGATGATTGAGTGGTCGACCTATCCGTGGAAATATGTGGTTTAAAATTCCGCAACCCCATTCTGCCCGCAGCTGGCCCGACGGTGCGCGATGGCGATGCATTAGTAAAAGCTGCTGATGGAGGCGCCGGCGGGTTGGTCGCGAAGACGGTGAGCGTTTCCCCAGCCCATGTGCCTCGCCCTAACATGGTGAAAGTCAAAGATAGCATCCTGAACGCTGAGCTCTGGAGCGATTTGCCACTCGAGCAATGGCTCCGCTTCGAGTATGCGAAGGCGAAAAAGAAGGGACTGCCGTTGATAGCGAGCGTGGGCTACAAAGCTGATGAAATTCGAGCTGTCGCACCGAAGGTAAAAGCGGCTGGAGTGGATGCCCTTGAACTATCGACACAACACCTCGGAAGGGACTTGGAACTAGTGACCGAAGCCACGAAGGCGGCGAAAGAGGTCGTCGATATCCCGGTGTTCGTGAAGCTCAGCCCGGACGCGTTCGACGTGGTCCAGTTCGCGCGAGCGGTGGAAGGGGCGGGGGCGGATGGAATAGTGGCGATAAACGCGCTGGGGCTGGGCTTGGCAATCGACATAGAAAACACGATGCCCATGCTGGGAAGCGTCTCTGGCCACGGTTGGCTTTCGGGCCCAGCCATCAAGTCTCTCGCGGTTCGGTGTGTGGCCGACGTCTGCCGTGCGGTGAAGATACCGGTCATCGGGGTGGGTGGAATCAGTAATGAACGCGATGCCGTTGAATTCATCATGGCAGGGGCCTCAGCGGTGCAACTCTCAACCGCAGCAATAATTCGAGGATACAAAATCTACGGGCTCATAGCAGATGGAATGGCCAAGTTCATGCGCGCCAAAGGCTACAACTCAATTGCGGATTTCAAGGGGATTGCGCTCCGCCATCTGCCAGAGCAGCCTTTTCGTACTACCTCCAAACCGCCGGAGGTCATAGCGTCTAGATGCACGGGCTGCGGGCTCTGCGAGCAGTACTGCGTTTACGAAGCGGCTAAAGTGGTGAGAAAAATTGCAAGGATCGACCCAGTTAAGTGTTATGGATGTGGGATGTGTGTTTCTGTTTGCCCGACGAGGGCGGTGCGGTTCTAAACATCTATAAACGTTTCCAAAGCTCCGAAGCCAATTGAGAAGCTTTTTGAGTGATCGATTTCTCGTCCAAGTCTACCAATTTCTTATCCCGCATCAAAATTTTTCCATTACATATTGTCGTGTCTACAGTTGCATCAACCAAACCGAAGATCAGATGGCCTAGAAAGTTATTCTCATTTAAGATGGTGGGGGGAAGGTAATCAATTAAAATGATGTCTGCCAAGGCACCCTTTGCAATTTCTCCCACTCTCCAGCCAGCGACCCTCTTCACAATCTTAGGGTTGTTGTCCAATAGCATTGCAGGTGCTTCCAAAAATGCAACTCGGGGGTCCTTTTTTACGTGGCGATGGATGAGATAGGAACATCTCATTTGAGAGAGCATATCTGAACTCATTCCATCGGTGCCCAGGCCAACCTCGATTCCCTTTCCCATCATTCCTAGGACATCTGCACAGCCCACGGCATTGTTCATATTTGATTCAGGGTTGTGAACCACGTTAGTTCTCGTGGCTTTCAAAATATCCATCTCTTTTTCATCGACGTGAACACAGTGAACAGCGATGGACTTCTCTCCCAGAGCTCCATGTGAATTCAATCTCTCAACCACTCTCATATTGTATTTTTTCAAATTTTCATCTTCGTCAGCCTTGTCCTCAGCGCAGTGAACGTGAATCCCAACCCCGTATTTTTTTGCTAGTTTAACCGACTTGTCCAATGTATCGTCATTCACTGTAAAGGTGGCGTGCAGACCAACCAACCCCTTCAGAAGTTGGGATGGTCGAGAACTGAGGAGAGAGAGAAAGCGTTCATTTTCATCCACCCCTTCTTTACCCCTTCCGTAGCGGTCAGAGGTTCCCAAGCAGAGGGAGCCACGAATCCCAACTTCCTCCACCGCTCTAGCAATTTCTTCCAAACTTCCCTTCTGATAAGATTGGCTTTCATGGTGGTCAATAATTGTGGTAGTTCCATTTCTTACGCATTCGATCAGGGGAATCAAGGAGCTGTAATAAATATCTTCCTTGGTCAGGGCGTTATCCAATTTCCACCAGAGCTTTTCCAATATTTCAACGAAATTCTTCGCTGGTTCGCCAGGAATGGCCATGCCCCTTGCAAAGGTTGAATAGAGATGATGATGGGCACATATTAGGCCGGGCATTACTATTTTTTCCGTTGCGTCTATGACCTCCTCGGCCCGGTACTTGCCCCTAGCTTCCCCTGCCTTTTCAACACTTACGATCTTCCCATCCTCGATAGCTACGTTTCCTCGCTTGAGAATCCGCCGTTCCTTATCCATAGTTACAATTAGCCCGTTTTCTATCGCTAAACTTGCCATATTTTTAGCCCTCCTATTTCACATTATTTACTAGTTGCGATAAAAACTTTTACGAGATAGCCGTGGAAGTTTCCCTGACCGTGCGGACACTCGCCTGCCTCGGGCCCCTCGTAGAAGGCCGTTTCTGTCACGCCGGATTCCGTAGGTCGCAGATGAAGCACATTGAAGGAGTTGGTTTTTTCGTGCACTGGTTTTCCTTTGATGGGTGCTGGTAGCCTCAGCAGAGATATTAGCTTCGGGCAAAAGGCAGGAAAGGCAAGGAGGTGGTAACCCCCTTGAGGATTACGTACATCTCCGCTGGGCCGACCAAGGAAAACTCTCCTCGGAAATCCTTTTTCAATTTCATGCTTTTGATTCGAAAGTCGGAGGAGAGTCTCATTCTCAACCACTCATTTTCGAAGATCATCTCTTCAGTCTCGCTCTCCACAGACAGACGCGACTCTTTCCCGCCTTCCCGCCTTCGGATGGTCCATTCCCGCTCGCCTCTCTCGATGTAGAAAGCGTTGTCCTCTTCCCGTTCAAAGTCGCTCTTCTCAAGGGAGAGCCCGGGCTTGTCTTCGTAAGGTTTGCCATCATGCACGCAGAAAGTCGCGCAGTTGCCACACTCGTTGCAAAAGTCTTGAATGTGGATGATCTGCCTAGCCTGTGCAACTTGGAAGACCTCCTCCCCAGACACCCTCAAGCCACTCTGCTGGCAGGAGACCTTGGGCAGCGTCGGGCTCATGAGGGAGACAAAGAAGGCATAATTAGCTCGGTTGGGGCATACCTCCACGCACTTATCGCAGAAGTTGGAGCACTGCATACACCTGGCCGCCTCTCCCAGTGCCTCTTCCTCCGTCAGTGTTGCATCGATAAGGTCAAAGCCGCCTCGCTCTTCGGGAGGGAGTATAGCTCCCCTGTACTGTGCCACTTTCCTAGCGCGGACATGTTTCATCTGCACGATCTCTTCTTCGGAGAGCACGGGAAGTTGCCCAGTTGGCAGGTTGGCTCTTACGCCCAACTGGCGGCAAATCGCCTCGGCAGCCCGCCTTCCGTCAGCGCACGCCTCGATGATGGTGGCTGGTCCTCGAACCGCGTCCCCCCCCGCATAGACCTGCTCATGTCCTGTGCGCCCGGTTTGAGAATCTACAACGATAGTGTCGTTCTTGTGCAGGGAGACGGAGCTTCCGTCGATGAAGGAGACATCTGGGCGCTGGCCGATGCCCACGATTATGGAATCCGCCTCAATCTGGAATTCGCTCCCCTCGATGGAGATTGGCCTTCTCCTCCCGTCCGGGCCAGCTGCTCCCAGTTTGTTCCGAATGCACTCTAGAGCGACGGCCCGGTCCTCCTTAAGGATAATTCGTGTGGGAGAAGCCAGTTCTTCCAGAATGGCTCCTTCCGAGAAGAGTCCCTCAACCTCCTCTTCGGTGGCTGGCATCTCCCGGCGGGTTCGCCGGTAGACTACCTTCCCCGGCTCGCCGGTGAGCCGCTTGGCTGTTCTGGCCGCATCCATAGCCGTGTTCCCTCCGCCGATCACAAGGACCCTTTTGCCCAGGCCAACCCTTTCACCCCGGCTCACCCGCTCGAGAAAATCGAGGGCTTGGTAGACACCTTTTCTATCTTCGCCTTCGATGCCTAGGCGGGCACCTTTTTGGGCTCCTGAGGCTATGTAAACGGCATCGAAACCCTGATTAAGAAGCTCCTCCGGAGGAGTCGTGACAGGATGGGAAAGATTGATCTTGACCCCCAGCTTCTCGATTCGCTCAATGTCCTCCCGGACGACTGCCTCGGGCAGCCTGAAGGTTGGAGCTATGGCTAGCATCCCCCCCACCCTGTCTTTGGCCTCATAAATGACCACCTCGATTCCGCACAGGGCTAGGTAGTAGGCTGCGGCCAGCCCCGAGGGGCCGCTACCGATCACCGCCACCCTGTGGCCGCTCCTTTCGACCGCCTTCATCGTTACCCTTCCCTTTTCAGCGGCGAACCGCTTCAGCGCCCGGATGGCTACTGGCTCGTCGTAGTTGTTCCGCGTGCATCGGGTCTGGCATAGGTGGGTACAAACGTAGCCTGTCACATCAGGAAGTGGATTGCGAGCTAGAATGATCTCCAGCGCCCGATCGTATTCTCGCTGAGAAATCAGCCAAGCATACTCGGGCACGTCCTGAAGGACTGGACACTGCTCCGCACAGGGAGCATTGATGCAATCAAACAGGTTCAGCTTTGATTTAACCTTGGGAAGGCCGTAGGGATGGTAGTCCTTCTTGTATTGTGGGTCATCCAAGCTCCGGGCGGCTTCCAGTTCCAGGTTGGCCAGCTTATCCCGAGCGAGTTCCTCCAGGCTCGTCACTCCCCGGTCGCACATATCCCTTTCCAGGTTTTCCAGGTATTGAGTCAACCTAGAATAACCGCCTGGTTTAAGAAGGTCGGTGACCGCGGAGACGGACCAGGCACCAGCGGCTAGGATGGACGTCACGTTGAGTGCGTCGGCTCCCGCAGAGAAAGAGACTTTCAGGTCGCCGGCGAACTCCTGGGAGAACTTATGGAAGAGATTGATGGTGATTGGATAGAGGGCGCGTCCCGACATGTAGATTTCATCGCCGGAGAGATAGCCCTTGTGATTCGCCACGGCTAGGGTGTTGCTCAACTTGACCCCAAAGATCAGGTCCCGCTCCGCGGCGACCTTCTTCAGGGCCCTAATCAATTTCACCGCCTGGTCGTACTGCAGATCGTGCTCGAACACGGCGTCGGGAATGTGAATCTCCCTGAAACCGAGATAGTCGTGGAGGATGCGCATCACCGCCTCTTTGCCCAGCAGGGTGGGGTTCAGCTTGACCGTCGTGTGCAGTCCCCTTTCCTCCAGCAGATACCTACAGATCTTTTCGATTTCGCCTGGGGGGCAACCGTGCATGGTCGAAAGGGTAACGCTGTTGACGATCCCAGAAGGGATCTCGATGTCAGCGAACTGGGGGAACTTTTCTTTCAAAACCGCCCGGATTTTGGAGATTTCCTCAGACGCATCCTGCAGTCTGTCCATGAAACGAGTCATAGGCGGGCTCCGAATTCCCTTCAGGTCGTAGCCGACGCTCATGTTGAAGACCGTTCCGAAGGGAACTCTGCCTTCAAAGCCGAGGACCCCGTGGAGAATGTGGATCAATACCCAGGCTTTGATGTACTCCCATGTAGATTGATCTAGCTTGAGTTCTTGGGAAAATTCGACGTTATACCCCTCGTCCTCCATGTCGATGCAGGGCCTGGGGATATTCAGTTCGTCCATGATCTGCACGGTTTTCAACTCAATGAATCGGGCACCGCAGAGCCACGCGCAGATGATGTTCTGTGCCAGCTGAGTATGGGGACCTGCTCCTGGCCCAATGGGCGTAGCCAAGCACTGCCCGAAAACGTCCCGGATGGCATAAGGACTGTCTTTCTTAGGGATATAGAAAAGAGAGCGGGGGATCCCAAAGATGGACTGGTTCTCTTCAAGCTCTGTCAGAATCCAGTTTAGAAGAACTTCAAAGGGTTGAACCTTCATTACATCCAACTCATCACACCCCGGAGATTACATTACCGCATTCGAATTAACCGCCTTGCAATATTTAAAATGTTTATATCCAAGGAGAGTATTAATTTTTTATCTCCAGCCCGCCAAGAAGAAGTAAGACTGTGATCAAATGTCTAGCCCTACGGACATTTTCGAACAGGCTTCTAATTCCTCAGGGGAAGAAAGTGGGCCCCGTCAAGTGTTACACCTGTTGGCTCTGCGTCTCTCGGCGTGTCCGACCAGTGCTATCCGATATTAAACACGAAAACAGCTCTTAAGGTCTAGAAATATAGATGTAATCGTGCGTGCCATGCAGGAGATATTCCGGCAGGCAAATGAGCTTATCGCGAAAGGCGAAACGTTTGCTATAGCCACCATAGTGAGGACCGAGGGCTCCACTCCCCGGAAGCCTGGAGCGAAGATGATCGTCCTCAAGGACGGAAACACCTTGGGCACCATCGGGGGCGACTGCGTGGAGTCAGGAGCGGTGGCGGAGGCGCTCGAAGCGATAAAAGAAGAAAAATCTCGAACTGTTAGCATGGCCCTCGAGGAGGAAGAGCTCGGTGGCGTGGGTATGAGGTGCGGGGGGAAGGCTGAGGTTTATATTGAGGTCATCAATCCTACTCCGAAGTTGTTGATCCTCGGGGGCGGGCACATTGGCGCTCAAGTTGCCAAACTAGGTCAAGGGATTGGTTTTTTAGTCACTGTAATCGACCCATCGGCGAAAGCGGAAAATTTCCCCAAGTTGGTCGAGGTCATCCCAGAATTTGTCGATAAGGGCATCTCAAAAGTCGAAATTACGCCACAAACTTACATCGTAATTGCCACCGGCCATAAGTATGATGAGGCGGCACTGAAGGCAGTCATCGACTCCAAGGCGGTCTACATAGGGATGGTTGCAAGCAGGAGGAAAGCGGCCACCGTCTATCGAAACCTGCTGGATGAAGGGATGCCCAAGGAGAAGCTAAAGCGGGTGCGTGCCCCGATAGGGCTTGATATTGGGGCTGAAACACCCGAGGAGATTGCAGTCAGCATAATTGCGGAGATAGTAAAGGCGCGCAAGAAGCCTGAAGCATCAGGAGAGAGCCTTAAGATTTCTCTCTGAGGACCCGAAGACTTTCAGGAGTGTCCAAGTCTGTGACTGCCCACTCACCTGCCTCGATGACGCGGTGATCTTCCCCGTGCATGTGGATTACATCACGGATAAACTCATTTTTCTGGAGAGCCAATATTTCGTCAAACAAGCTGCGGTCAAAGAGGACGGGGTGCCCCTTCTTCCCCTTGTAAACGGGGCTCACCACTTTTGCCCCTACCCTCCATTCATCTATAGCCTTGTTTAGAAAATCTCGATTCACGAAAGGCTGGTCCCCTAAAGCAAGGAAGACAGCATCGCAGCCTTTGAGTCCCTCGAGGCCCGCCTTGAATGACGAAACCATGCCCTCACGATAATTTTTATTTATTACCCATCTCACCCCAAGCTGCGTCAAAATTGGAACTAGGTTCTTGGGGTTGTATCCCAGCACGACGACGAGGTCATCGACCGCATCTCTGAAGGAATCGATCACCCGTTCGATCATCCGCTTCCCTCTGATTTTCATGAGGAGCTTCGGCTCGCCCATTCGTTGGGATTCTCCGGCGGCTAAGATCACAGCCCCAACCATGCGAACCCACCATGGCCAAGCTCAGCGATCTCCTCTCGAGTTATTTTTTCTTTGGCGAGAACCCTTGGGAGAATCCGATCGAAACTTGTTCGCTTATCGGGAAGCACGCATGCTGGGAGCCCGAGAATGGGAACTCCATCGAGGTATGCCAGCATGATCATTGCGCCCGGGAAAGTGGGGGCACCGCGGGAGACGACATCCGCACCCGTGTTTTTTATTGCTGTGGGTGTCAGGTCCCCAGAATCTACTGCCATCCCCCCTGCGACTAAAATAAGTTCATGACCCTTTTCCTTGAACTCGAGAATTTTTTCCTTAATTTTTTCCTCATCATCGGGCAGAATGGTTGATTCATGGACATCGAGACCATACTCCCCAAGTTTTTCCTTAAGGACTGGAACAAATGCGTCTTTTATCCTGCCATCGTAAACTTCAGTTCCTGTAACGATGACTCCGACTTTTTTTATTTTGGGGGAAATCACTTGAAACACCGGTTTGTTTTTTTCTAAAATTTCTTCCACTTTTCTCATCCGATTTTCATCAACGGTCAGGGGGACTATCTTGGCTGCGCCCACCACTGCTCCCTTTTTCACACCCGTGTCGTTCACGCGGGTGACGAAGGTGAAATCATCGATGAGGTTTACCTGCTTGATGACATCAACCTTGACCTTCAAAAGCCCGGGTTTTTCAGCTATCAGGGTTATGCTTCCTTTGTCTGGTCCTTTTTGGGAAAGATTTTCGCCCATTGCAGCGCGAGCCATCCTTATCGCCGCTTCATCCTCATGAACTCCCTCTTCTTCCCCTCCGACGTAGACGAAGTAGTTCCCAGCATCTTTCAGTTGCTCTATATCCTCTACCCGGACCACGTGTCCTCTTTTAAACAGGACGGTTTTTATCCCGGGCCCGTATCGAACGACATCGTGGGCGAGAGGCTCTCCGATTGCATCTTCTACCTTCACTTTTTTCACGAAATCCCAAGTGTCAGTGCGGGAGAAACTTTTTAATTCTTTGCAACGACAACGAAAAGGAGGACGGGGATGAAAAAATATTCGTACGTGGGCAAGGGTGTTCCCCGTATCGACGCTTTTGAAAAAGTGACGGGCACGGCATTGTACACCGGAGACCTCAGGTTTCCCGGGATGCTCTACACAAAATTGTTGAAGAGCCCCCTCGGCCATGCAAAAATTGTCAACATCGACACCAGCGAGGCCGAGAAGCTTCCGGGAGTGCGGGCGATCCTGACTGGAAAGGAGGCCCCCTATAGGTTTGGCATTTACATGAGCGATAAGACGGTGCTCGCATCGGACAAAGTTCGCCACGTCGGAGAGCCGGTTGCAGCAGTTGCGGCTGACACTGAGGAAATAGCTGAGCGGGCCGTCGAGCTGATAAGGGTGGAGTACGAGGAGCTCCCCGGCGCTTTCGACGTCCGGAAAGCGATGGATGAAGGGGCGCCGCTCGTGCATGAAAAACTGGGCGAGTACAAGCACGCCCCGTTCATCTACCCCAAGCCGGGCAAGAACATAGCGAACCACTTCAAGCTGCGGAAGGGCGATGCCGAGCGCGGTTTCAAGGAGGCAGATGTCGTCGTCGAGAACGAGTTCTACCAGCCCCAGGTCCAAAACGTTCAAATGGAAACCCACACCTCCATAGGGCAGTGGCTCCCGAACGGGCAGATAAATATCTGGACGAGCGCGCAATCCCCCTTCGCGGTCAGGCACCTATTAAGCGTTGGGCTCGGGGTCCCGATTCATAAGGTTAATGTCGTCGTGCCCTACATCGGTGGCGGCTTCGGCGGGAAGGCGGGTCTTCACTGGGAGCCCCTCGTGGTCCTGCTCTCGAAGAAGGCGGGGGGCAGGCCCGTGAGGCTCGTGATGACGCGCGAGGAACAGTTCTACACGACGGCCGTCCGGCAGGGCTTCTTTGCGCGCGTCAAGACCGGGGTCAAGCGAGATGGAAAGATAGTTGCCGGGGAGTTCTTGTTTTTGTGGGACGCTGGAGCTTTCGCGGACTACGGTGTCAACATCACACGGGCTGCTGGCTACTCTTGTACGGGACCATATGAAATCCCGAATATCAAGTGCGACAGCTTGACCGTATACACAAACCACCCGTACGGCACCGCCTACCGTGGGTTCGGCCACCCGGAGTTCCACTTCGCGACGGAGCGCCAGATGGACCTTGTGGCGCGGGCAATCGGGATGGACTCAGTCAAGTTCCGCCTCAAGAACGCTGCGCTGCCCGGGCGCATCACTGCCACGGGAGAAAAGCTCCGCAAGGATGCCGGGCGGGTGGACGAGTGCATCAAAGCTGTTGCCGAAGCGATTGCCTGGGGCAAGAAAGCGCCAAAGGAAGTGAATGGAAAATTGCGCGGGAGGGGGATAGCGGCACTCTGGAAGGCTCCTGCCATGCCTTCCTCCACCTCGTCATCCGCGATTCTGAAGCTAAACGAGGACGGGAGCGTCACCTTATCCATAAGCTCCACCGAGATGGGCCAGGGGACTCCGACCGCCTTGGCCCAGATGGTGTCGGACAGCCTGCAGATGCCGATTGAGAAGGTGAAGGTGGTCACCAAGCGCGAGACTGATTTTAGCCCCTACACTTGGCAGACGGTCGCGAGCCGTGGTCTCTTCATGGAGGGAAATGCAACGCTCGACGCGGTTCGAAATCTAAAGGAGCAAGTCAAAACTACCGCGGCGGAGCTCCTTGGGGTCCCGAAGGAGGAGCTCGAGGTAGCGGAGGAGAAGGTGTTCGCGCCCGGAAGGCCGGACAAAAGCATCCCCTTGGCGAAGCTCGCGACGGCTGGCGTCCTCCCGGATGGAAGGGGGATTGGTGGCCCGATACTTGGCTATGGATATTACACGGCCGAGGGCTTGACTAACTTGGATCCCGAGACTGGGCAGGGCCTCCCGGCGCTGATGTGGACCTTCGGGGCGCAGGGTGCCGAAGTTGAGGTGGACCCGGAAACTGGCGATGTCCGGGTGGTTAAGGTGGTCTCGGCGTTCGACATCGGGAAGGCAGTAAACCCGCTCTTGCTTAAAGGCCAAGTGTATGGGGGCATTGTCCAGGGCATTGGGAGCGCGCTCATGGAGGAGTTCATCTTCGACGAAAAGGGAGCGCTCCTCAACAAGAACCTCACGGATTACAAGATCTGTAGGACACAGGACATACCCGAAGAGATGGTGTTCATACCCATCGAGAACCCGCAGCGCAATGCTCCCCACGGCGTCCGGGGCGTCGGCGAGCACCCGCGCATCTCCATCGAGCCGGCCATCGCGAACGCCATCCACGATGCCGCGGGAATTGACCTCTTCGAGATACCGATGAACAGGGAGAGGGTGTGGCGGGCCCTCAGGAAGAAGGGTGAGAAACGTGCCTTTGCCTGAATTTGACTTCATCAGGCCTAAATCCGTCGAGGAGCTGACGTCCATCCTGGCCAAACATGGAGGCGAGGCCAAGCTGATGGCCGGGGGCACGGATCTTCTGGTGCTCATGCGCGATAGGTTGGTCAGGCCGAAGTACGTCGTCGACATCAAAGGAATCGAGGAGCTGCGGGGGCTATCGTGGGATGAGGGGCGAGGCCTCACGATTGGTGCAGCGGTAACGATGAACGAGATAATAGCCTCGGATGTTGTCAGGGAACGATTCGGGGCCCTCTGGAGCGCAGCGAGCGATCTGGCCGACCCCACTGTGAGGAGTCGCGCCACCTTGGTAGGAAACATCTGCAACGCGTCCCCGGCAGCCGACACCGCCCCCGCGCTCCTCGTGCATAATGCCGAGGTCGAGGCCGCGGGCGCGAAGGGGAGTAAGAAGATCCCCATCGAGGACTTTTTCAAGGGGGTAAAGCGGACCGCGCTGGGGCCGGACGAATTTGTCAAGGCCGTGCATCTCCCCAACCCACCGGACGGGGCGAAGAGTTGGTACCTGAAATGGAAGCGGACATGGGGCGAGGACTTGGCACTTGTGGGCGTGGCGGCCCTCGTGGCGAACTCTAAAAAATGGATTGTCAGAGTTGCCTTCTCATCTGTAGCGCCAACGCCAGTTCTCGTGCCAGATGTCCAGAAGGCGTTTGAGGGGGTCGGGACGCTGGAGGAGAAAATAGAAAAGGCGGCCACTTTCATCCCGGGAGGAATTTGCCCAATAACGGATGTGAGGTGCCAGGCAGAGTACCGGACTTACATCGCGTCCGTCCTGGTGAAGCGTGTGTTGAGAAAACTTCTGGGGTTGAGATGATGTCAAGGCACAGGATTTCAGTCAAGGTAAATGGGGAGCTTTACGAACGCGAGGTGGAGGGAAGGCGTACGCTGCTCCAGTTCATTCGAGAGGACCTAGGTATGACCGGGACGAAGTGCGCGTGCGAGCGCGGGGACTGCGGACTGTGCACGGTGTTGATCGACGGGACGCCCACCAAATCCTGTCTGGTGCTGGCGGCCGAGGTGGACGGAAGGGAGATAACAACCATCGAGGGCCTGATGAAGGGGGAGGAGCTCAACCGGGTCCAGCGGGCGTTCATCGAGCACGGGGCAGTGCAGTGCGGCTTCTGCACCTCTGCATTCATCGTCACGGGGGAGGCCTTGCTGAAGCGCAACCCAACCCCAACCGAGGAAGAGATAAAGGAGGCGGTTGGTGGGATACTCTGCCGCTGCACGGGCTACCGGCAGATCATCGATGCGATTTTGGATGCAGCCAAGGGCGCGAAAAAGTAGAAAACTTGCGGGCACTGAGTTTGTGTTACTAATACAACTAAAAGGAAGCACCTCTTGTTTTGTTGTATCAATATGACAAATTCTAGGGTCATGATGCCATTTTAGACGCGGCTAGGGCACGAAGAAATGATTATTCAGTGCCCAAGTTTATGTGCAAACGTTAACAAATAGAGCACGGTGACGATATGGTATCCAAACCCCTCGGCGTTAGGCTTCCTAAGGAAATCGAACAACACCTAGCCGAATTCATGAGGCTGGAGGGCGTCGACAAATCAACGGCGGTCAGGAAGATCCTAGAGCGGGGCATCTCGGAGTGGAGGCGAGAGCGGGCGCTGAAGCTGCTCGGCGAGGGAAAGGTAACGTTCGCGCGGGCGGCCGAGCTGGCTGGTATTTCGCTTTGGGAGCTAGTGGAACTCGTGAGGGAGCGAAAGGTCGAGTGGGTACACCTCACACCCCAGGAGATAGAGCGCGAGTTCAAGCTTGCGAAAAGGATATCGCGATGAGCGATCGGCATGCGGCTAGTTTTCAACTCGACCCCGCTGATTTATCTAGCGAAGGTTGGCCCCCTCCCGCTCCTGAAAGATTTGCCCCACGAGTTGCTAACCACCCGGGGGGTCAAAAGGGAGGTCGTTGACAGGGGAAGGGAAAAAGCGGCCAAGGATGCCTCGATCATCGAAAAGGCGATCCAGGAGGGGGCCTTAAAAATCAGGGAGCCCGCGGACAAGGGGCTCCTGCGCACGCTTTCGGGAATACCTGAGCTGCACCTCACCGACGCCGGGGTCCTCACTTTGGCGAAGGAGGTCAAGGGGATAGCGATAGTAGATGACCGGGTGGCCCGGGAGGTGGCGAGGGTTTACGGGATCGAGCACGGGGG
>Ga0114919_10000145_pt1 | contig 45989 bp, 48 predicted proteins | sample BlataG_FD_88682 | JGI IMG/M metagenome (GOLD analysis project Ga0114919, IMG submission 88682) | Deep subsurface microbial communities from Black Sea to uncover new lineages of life (NeLLi) - Black_00105 metaG | ecosystem: Environmental > Aquatic > Marine > Oceanic > Sediment | place: Atlantic... | reverse complement strand
TTATCTGCCTTAAAATGGAGTTACACTGGAAATCAAACCCTATCGGAAAAGTGCGTAAGAATCTGCCATTCTTTCAAAAACTGGCTGATAAAAATTTTACACAAAAAACTTGACAGTACCAGAAAGAATTTACAGTCCTAAGCATTGAGCGCGTATCTTCTCCGTCACGATCTCCGTCGATTACCACCTGGACCGGTTTTAGCCGTGATATGATCAGGGCAACCAGAAGCTCCGGGGCTGAATCCGGCTGTGAATTAATTCTTGATAGAACACTTTTTAAAGTTTGTTCGACCACGGTCGAATATTTCCTTGAATCGTCAAACCTTGCAAGACGCAACGCATTCAAAACAGCCACTGATCCGGCTGAAGGGATTACACTATCCGTATCTTCCTTGACACGCAAATCAATCTTTTTGTCATGTCCCTTGCGGGTCATAAAAAAGCCGCCATTTTCTGTGTCATAAAATAATTTTATTTGTTCGTCCATGAGTTCAAGGGCCCATTCCAGCCATCCTGGATCAAAATCGGCTTCATAAAGATCCATAAGACCCTGGATTAAAAAAGCATAGTCGCTGGCCATACCGACAATTTTTCTCTCTCCTTTACGCCATCGTCTGTAAAGAAGTTTGGTTTCAGAATGATAAAGATTTTTTTGGATAAATTTGGCAGCCTTTCGAGCCGCCATCAGGTGTCTTTCGTCTTCCAACACTTGATACGCCCTGGACAAGGCGGATATCATAAGGCCATTCCAAGAGGTAAGGATTTTATCGTCCAGGTGTGGTCGGGGTCTGGCGGCTCGAGCCTGTAACAGTTTAATTTTAGATTCCTTCAACATTTGGGCGATATCATTTTTCGATCTGCGGAATTTATCAGCGGTCTCATCCAAAGAATGAGCAGCGAATAAAATATTTTTACCTGTAAAATCCCCATGTGGATCATATTCGACATTTCCATGGGATTGGACTCCGTAGTGGTATGAAAATATTTCACCCGGCTCAGGACCTAATACAGCATGGATCTCTCTTTGCTCCCATACATAGAAAGTCCCCTCGATCTTCTTTTTATTACCCCCATTTTCGCCTGAGTCCGGCGGTATACTATCAGCATCTTCCGCTGAATAAAATCCGCCATCAGGATGGGTCATATCCCGCAGAACATAGTCGGCGGTTTCCCTGACAACCTTTTCAAAAAACGGGTCACGGGTAATCAGAAAAGCATCCAGATAGTTTTTTAACAGCTGGGCATTGTCATACAACATCTTTTCAAAATGAGGAACATGCCATTTAGCGTCTGTGGAATAGCGATGAAATCCTCCGCCCAGTTGATCATAAATTCCGCCGGTTGCCATGGCACGGAGTGTAAAATTTGCCATTTCAAGGGCGGTATCGCCTGACTCATCTTTTTTGACGCCATTTTTAGCATAAAAATAATAAGCATATAAAAAATTCTGAATTGAAGGAGACGGAAACTTTGGAGAAGGGTTAAACCCGCCTAACTTTCGGTCAAATCTCGTGGAAAAATTATTCAGGGCGTTATCCAGCAAGTTTGTATCAATGGGTCCATGGCTTGAAGACCATGATAAGTGATTTGTTATAATTCTTGATAATTCCTGACCCGAAGAGAGAAGTTTTTTCTTTTTTGAAGGATCGTTCCAGGCTGCGGAAATAAGTTTCAAAAGGTCGGTCCATGACAGCATCCCTGATTTCGCCGCAGGAGGGAAATAGGTCCCGCCGTAAAAAGGCTTCAATTCGGGGGTAAGAAAAACATTTAGCGGCCATCCGGCTGAACCGATTAGGGCTGAAACCGCAGTAATGTAAATTTTATCGAGATCGGGCCGCTCTTCCCTGTCCACTTTGATACATACAAAGTTATGGTTCATCAGCTCAGCGATGTTGGGATCCATAAACGATTCTTTTTCCATAACGTGACACCAGTGACAGGTTGAGTAGCCGATGGATAACAGGATAGGTTTATTTTCTGCCTTTGATTTTTCAACGGCTTCATCTCCCCACGGATACCAGTCAACCGGATTATAGGCATGCTGGAGAAGATACGGACTTTTCTCATGAATAAGTCGATTCGGCCTTGACTTGGCTTCAGACATCATATTCTCCTGATCTGAGATAGAGACTCAGGGATTGTATAAAAAAACGAGAAAAACCAGAACAATAACTATGAAAATACGCTTTACCAACATCAATATGGGCTCTGATTCGGTTTTTTCTCCTTTGAGAACCCCTGAGTTCCTAACGAAAAAGTTTTATTTTAACTGTTGACAAATTCGCGTGTCAAGAATATTGCCTTTTAATAATCATTATCATTATTATTGGGTTGTCAAACACCCCAACAATAATTCTTCCCATGTATGGAAAAATCATCGCGAATTAGGCGGTAATTTTTATGTCAGAAAAAAAACTAGTAAAGGCGGCTAAGCCGAAGAAGTTGGCGGATCCCATTAAGCACGCTCGGTTGATGATCGCCCATATCGACAAAAAGCGCAAAGCCCTGGGCATCGACAAGGCCAGGGAAAGGGTGCTCATGGATATGGCGGATCGTCGGGAAATGGAGGCGGCTTATCAGGAAGCGTAATCATGAACATTATAACACTTTGACGATATTATAAAAAAGGGGCTCTCTATTCGGAAGCCCCTTTTTATTATCTTTGAACCTTTATCGCTATCCAATGAGTGTTTGACAATTTAGATAGTTTATTCTCCTATTTCCCTCAATTTCCGGGCATTCCATTCTCCCATGCCTATGGTAAAAACCCTTACGATTAAGTTAGCTGCGCTCCACAATTGAAATCATGGAGTAGTTGTGTTAAAATGTAATAATCGTTCAAGCTAAGACCTTGGACTTTGGCCACGTTCTTCGAGCCGGAGGTTCAGCCTGCGGCCCCAAGCAAGGACTCTGTTTTTTATTGCAAAATAAAAGGGGTGCCATATGAACCGTAAAGAAATGGAATATGCTTTGGAAAGTTGCGAGTTTTTCGGGATACTAGGAAAAGATGAGATATCCGAAATCGCCGGTCTTTGCCAAGTGAATACGTATCGAAGTTGTGAATATCTTTTTCAACAGGGAGATCACGGAGAGCATCTTTATGTCATTGCCCAGGGCCATATCCACCTGGAAAGATCCATGGATTTGGGAAAACGTAAGGGGAATATCGTCATTGAAGCCCTTGGCAAGGGAAGGGTTTTGGGTTGCTGGTCCACGCTTCTGGATATTCCTCACACCCTTATGTCCTCGGCCATTTGTCAAAAACCGACAACGGTCCTGGCGATAAAGGGCTCGGTTTTAAGACGAATTATGATCGGCAACACCGAACTTGGATTTAAGTTAATGGAAAAACTTTGTTTTTTACTCCGGGACAGAATACAAGCTGCTTACGGGGCGATGGAAAAAATCTAGCTGCCGCAACTCTTTATCAGTTTCAAAACGTATTATTATCGATGGAAACGATAAAAAGAACCGTAAAGATTCGCTTACTTGTATATATCGAGAAATTGAACGTTCCTGATTCGCAATCTTGTTTTAACAATCTTGGCAATTCTTTTCATTAACAAAAAGCCCATTTCGTAATCTTGAGAGAAGAGTTTCTCCAAATCTTCTGCTTTCCAGGCAAAGAGCTTTGTATCCGTAAGAACCCTGGCGGAGGTCGTGTAATTTTTCTCTTCGGTGTCCACTAAAGCAGAAAATCTTAACATCATACCCTGAGTAATATTGTCAATCAGTATCCGGGTGCTGGAATTCTTCTCAATCTCAAGCCCCACTTTTCCATCGATAACAGCATGGAGGCTTTTGGCATTATCGCCTTCCTTGAAGATGTAATCACCAGCCTTATACTCGATTATGTCTGTAATTGTTACTAATTTCTCTAACATGGAATCATTGAGATAACTTAACTGTATGATTGATTTCAACCCATTTAAATCAGACATCTTTTCCCCCTTTCTTTCGAAAGATGCGTATTGAGGTCATAGAATTGAAGTGAGCATCTCGCACGAACGGCATAATTTCATCTTTTCTTTCCAACTTTTATAAATAGTGCCGTCACAAATTGTACCGTTAATAAACCAGCAAAGCTTTCCGGCCTGAAATTCCCATGCCGGGCACTCTTTTTTCTTCTTAGGAGGACATTTATTTATTACCCAGCACGACTTGCGTACTTTGCCGCTTCTTCTCATCCTTGAAATCAAAAAAAACATTTGCCGTTCAACATGAGCAGGTACAGACCGCCAACCCTGCTCGTAACTGTGCACGGCCTTAATAGATACTCCAAGAAGCTGGGCCATTTGTTTCTGCGTCTTGTTCAGCCTTTTGCGAAAGCGCGAAAACTCTTTACTGTCCATGGGTTCCCCCCTTATTTTTTCGTTATACCGCCATTATTAAATAAGAGCTTAGGGGCCTCGCCCCTATACGCCATTCTTCCATTCTGATGGTATAAACAGGCTATCATTAAAATACTTGTGATTACGAAAATTTATAGAATTTCCGAGATGTTTTATTAATAATAATGATACAAAGTGGCATAGGATGTCAATAAAATATTTTATTCAGGATAACGAACCTTCACTTGTTTCCGGCCATCCATAGATCCTCAAATTTTTTCTAATTCTTTACCGAGGCGCCGGCCAAATAAAACTTCCTCTCTTGATCAAGGAATAAAAATTCGGCCCCTGATGGCCGGGTTTTCTATATCCGTAGAACCCAATTTCCCTGATACGAATTAATTTTGGCCTCGCTAAAACAGATAGGTATAGTGTGTATTAAGCATGTATAAGGAGAGAAACATGAAAATCAAGATAATGCTTGATGATGATTTAGTGGCAAATGCATTTAAGGTCTTCTATCTTCTTCATAATAACTTTACCCTGGCTTTTGAGGCGGACAAGCAGATGATACCCCGTCTCCCCGCTATTCACGGAATCCAAGACCTGAGTTGTCCGCCTCAAACCGATTGTCAAGGATTTACTATAGCAGAAACGACGGCTTCATCCGTGACGCTCTAAATCTAATGTCCCTGCCTGCCCGCCTGGCCAGTAAAATTCACTTTATGATTCTTTTTCAAAATCATCTTTTGAAGCACCGCACACCGGGCACTCCCAGCCATCCGGCACATCTTCCCATTTTGTCCCCGGATTCACGCCATTGTCGGGATCGCCCTGTTCCGGGTCATAAACATAACCGCAAACCGTGCATACATACTTATCCATTTTAAACCTCCTTCTCTATTATTTGTTCTTTTGGGTTTTTAAATAAAACCTATTAGGTAAAATTATCATCGGTGTATTGATATGTTGCCTCTATTCCATGAGAACATTTGCCGCCGCCAGGAAAAGATCTGAATCACGAAGCACACCCACCAATTTGTCGCCCTCGAATACCGGTAGAACAGTAACTTTATTGCGGTAAATCATTTTTAACGCATCTAAAAAACCTGCATCTGCATCTATGGTTCCTCTTAATTTAAGCATGACGTCACTTACCCGGGTCTGGGCATTTTGCCTGACCCTGGATCTGAATCCTTGCTTTGAACTATCCATATCGTGTGCATCGGCCTCGGCAAAGGCCATGGAAATTCCTAATGCCTGCAATTTCCCGCTGATTCCTCCGGCAACCTCGGGAATCAGAACTTTAAGAATACTTTTAAAATCCAAAATCCCTACAAGTTTACCCTGCCCGTCAAGGACAAGACTTGTTCTATGTCCGGCCTCCGTACATTTACCGATTTCCACCTGACAATATATTTTCATCAATTTCGGAACAGCCTCTTTTAGAGTCTTATCAACTGTTGTTACTGCATAATCGTCAATAGGCACCATCATATCTTTGACTTTTAATTTAACCGGCATATTATCTTTCTCCTTTCTATAAATTAGGCCTGTTTAAAAACGATAATAACCTGGATTTTTCACGGTTTAAAAAGCATTTAGGTAATTTTGTCTTAAATCGAAACACTGCTTACAAGATCCTTTACTCTATTTTCTATTTCATCACGCACAGTTCGCATAAATTCCATGGATTGACCGGCGGGATCCGGCAAATCCCAGTCCTGTATTTTGGCACCCGGTATCAATGGGCATTCTTCCTGACATCCCATGCTTATGATCATATCCGGTTGTGATTCCGAAAGAGCTTGATTCAAAGATCGGGTTCTGCGGAAGACCATGTCTATCCCTTTTTCCTGCATGGCTTTCACCATGTCAGGATTGATTTTATCTGCGGGTTCGCTCCCTGAAGACAAGGCTTCAATTTTATCTCCAGCCAAATATTGAGTAAAAGCTGCGGCCATCTGACTGCGACAGGCATTTTCTCGGCACACAAACAAGATTTTTTCCCTGGCCAGAAAAGGTTTTAAAAGACCAGCCACCGCATCTCGGACCTCTTCACGCACTATCGGATGCTTTTCCATATCCCCGAGATGTTCTATCCGCCAATAAGCTAAACTCCCCTCATATTTTGCTGATACTGCATCAAAAAAATATTGGGCCGTCAGTTTAACCCCTTCGAAAAGATTTTTTCCTTTGGTAGCCCCCAGGGCCAGCAAAAATCCACGCCTCATTTTCCCTCCGGGATCCTCAAGATTCAACCTGTATTTCCTGGCCCACAGGGTCTGGCTCCTGTCAATAAGCGCCTTGAGCTGGGCAGTGACATTGTAAAAGAATATCGGAGAGGCCGCCACAATCACGTCGGCTTCACGAAGCAACGGATAGATTTCAAATGTCATATCGTCGTCTTGAGTAATACAGTGACCCTTCTTTTCGCAAAAACCACAACCCTTGCATGGAATAATATTTTTTTCAGCCACTTCAATGACATGTGTCCGGGCTCCCGATTTTTCAACCTCGTTCATGAATGTTTTGAGAAGATAATGGGTATTTCCTTTTTTTCGGGGACTTCCCTGTAGCCCTAGTACGAACATTTTAACTATTCCTTTACTATTTTATATGACATTTCGAGCATTTGGTCGGGCCTGCTTGTTCTCTTATAACAATCAATCTTTTTGATGTGAACAGCGGCCATATAAGTTATTTTGAAAAATGAGCAAAAGCCGGGAAAAGGTCGATCGTGCTAGGCTTCTGATTCCAAAGAACACTGCGTGAAATCTATTTTTTTCCCGCAGCTGTCGCACAAATGAGTCTTATCAAACTCATCTGAAAAGATCTCTGTTTCTTGACCGCATTCGGAGCATCGACATTTAAACGAGCTAAGATGCTTAAAATTCTCAAAACCCGGACAATGCTCAGGTGTAGTCATAATATCCTCCTTTAATACAATGGCTTTGTAATTTCTATATTACGCAGCTGCGCTGCAAAAAATTTAATAGATTTTACCGATAAAGATTCTCTCGGTACTAACCTTATAATTTTCCTGCGATTTCACGGCCGTAATTCTGGGCCATTTGAAGCCCCCCTCCGAATCATATTCGTTTGTCAGTGCCTTCAAATTCGCAGTCCGGGGTATAACAGGTGTTGTCGAGGAACTCGCATTTTTCTTTGCAGGATGGACACTGTTCAGGGGGGGTATCCGCTTCCAGCGTATATCCGCAATTTCCACATTTCCAACTTGCCATATGATCACCTCCTTTAAAAACTTGAGAGTCTAAAGTTCTTGCGTCATGCCGGACTTGATCCGACATCCATAGTTCATATCATACTGATAATATTCTGGATTCTCGCTTTCGTGGGAATGACGACACCCAATTTATGGTTCTAAATTTCAACAAGATAGAAGAACTTTGGACTGTACAGATTATTTTATATCAGAAAATCAAAATTTGTGCCAAGACTAAATGAAGTATAAATTTTTTAGTAATGTCTTGAAAATTAAGGTTGTTACAAGTTATTAACCCTAAAGAAATTCCCGTGCTGTCTAACATTTTTTTGTGATACAGACCTGTCTCACAAGACAAGCCTGAGAAAATTACGTAACATTTTCTACTTCACGCCGGATAAGAAATTCGGTGTATGGATCTATTTATAGATCAACCGAGGTGTCTCCATTATCACCTTAGTATCCGGAGGAACAGATTCCGTTATCCAGACATTTCCTCCGATTACGGAACGCGCACCAATTACAGTGTCTCCGCCCAAAATCGTAGCGCCTGAATAGATGATAACATCGTCTTCTATTGTGGGATGGCGTTTCTTCCCTCTCAACCGCTCCCCGGCATCTTTAGGAAGTGAAAGGGCACCCAGAGTTACTCCCTGGTAGATACGCACGTTTTTACCGATTACCGTGGTTTCACCGATCACTACGCCCGTTCCATGATCAATAACAAAACTTTTCCCGATTTCAGCCCCTGGATGGATATCTATACCGGTTAAACTGTGGGCATGTTCCGTCATGATGCGAGGAAGAAGCGGCACTTGAAATTCAAAAAGCTTATGGGCCGCCCTATGTACGGTTATAGCAAACATACCGGGATAGCTAAAAATAATTTCGTCATAGCTATTTGCAGCAGGATCTCCATCATATATTGCCCGTACATCTGTTGCCAAGGTTTTTCGTATGGATGGGATAGATTCCAGAAAGTCAAGAGCAATTTTTTGTCCTTGCTCTTCGCATTCTCTGCACGGCAGATCGTATCTAAAGCAGTCGTGCCTCATGTTGTGGGTAATCTGCTCGGAAAGCATATCAAACAGAACTGAAACAGATTGTCCGATGTTGTATTTCAGGTTGACAGGATCTATCTTTTCCCTGGTAAAATACCCAGGGAAAAGAATTTCCCTTAATTTATTTATGATATCAACAACATATCCTTCCGAGGGAATCGGTTCATAGTCGACATGAGTGAAGCATTGACTGTCATCACAGTTTTCGATGATGTTCTCAACAATTGCCGGCAGTTTTTCCCTGTATTGGGAAAGGGATTCCACATCTGTTTTGCATGTGTGTTGACTTTCTTTTATACTCTTATCCATTTTATAAAGCTCCCATAAAAAACGTCAACTCGGCAACTCTTAAATCGCCCTGATCATTATTTCCAAAAGGGTGACATATTTCGAAGGTTTTCAATAATTGGCGGAAGTTTTTCTACGATAAAATCGATTTCTTCTTCAGTATTGTAGATGCCCAGGCTGAATCGTATGGAGCCGTGTGCGGCCGTAAACGGGACGCCCATGGCACGCAACACATGAGAAGGTTCAAGAGAACCTGATGTACATGCCGAACCTGATGAAGCACAAATGCCCAATTCATTCATCATTAAAAGAATCGATTCACCTTCCACATATTCAAAGCTAACACTTGTGGTGTTTGGAAGTCGGTTCTCTGTGTCTCCGTTTATCATAGCATTGGGGATTCGCTTTAGTAATTCATTTTCAAGCTTGTCCCGTAATTTTCCGACATGGGTTATCATCTCGCCCATGTGGTTTGCCGCCAGTTCGCTCGCCTTTCCAAGCCCGATAATGTAGACAACATTCTCGGTTCCGCCTCGCCGGCCGCCTTCTTGATGGCCGCCGATAAGAAACGGAGAAAATCGGGTCCCTTTACGGACATAAAGAGCGCCGATTCCTTTGGGTGCATGAATCTTATGCCCTGAAATAGACAGCATATCTATTTCTGATTTGCTGACATCGATCGGCATCTTGCCGACAGCTTGAACCGCATCGGTATGAAAAACAATCCGTTTTTTCTTTATGACCTGTGATATTTCTTCGATCGGAAAAATCATACCGGTTTCGTTGTTTGCCCACATAATGCTGACAATGGCGGTGTCATCGGTAAGGTTGTTGTAAAGATAATCGAGGTCAAGCATTCCCTTTCGGTCAACCGGAACAAATGTGACGCGGTAGCCCTTTTTTGAAAGATGCTCAAATAAATTCTTTACGGCAGGATGTTCTACCCTTGAGGTTATAATATGTTTTTTATCGGGGACAGACGAGATTGCCGCATGGATAGCGGTACTGTCACTTTCGGTTCCGCAACTGGTAAACATGATTTCATCAGGTGATGCGTTGATCAACGATGCAACTTTTGCGCGCGCTTCCTCGATCTTATGTGCTACTTTCCCGCCAAAGGAATGCATACTGGACGGGTTGCCGTAAAACTCACTTAAATATGGAAGCATCACTTCCAGTACCTCCGGGGCGACCCGTGTTGTTGCGTTATTATCCACATATATCGTCTTCATTGTTTCACCTCTTCTACCACCAGTTCAGGAGAAACCAGTTCCTTTATCCTTGTTTCCACATAATGTTTCAACGTCACTTGAGATGCGCTGCATGTCGAGCAAGTGCCACGCAATTTTACGAAGACCGTATTATCGGCAAAATCAATAAATTCAATACCGCCGCCGTCTTTTTTGAGTTCGGGTTTGATTTCACGTTCCAATGTTTCTTCAATAAGCCTGATTTTCTGGATATTGGTCAATCCCGAAGGTCTGGTCTTCTCCGTAACGGGTGTGCCGTTAACAGATTCAATGATCTCCTGAATTTTATCGTGACAGCTCTCACACCCGCCGCCTGCTTTAACATAATCCGTGACATCCTCGATGGTTTTCAGGTTGTTTTCTTTAACCGCCCTTTGGATTTCAAGATCGGTGACCCCAAAGCACTCACACACAATTTCACCGTCAACCTCTTTTCCCGGTTCGCCCCGGTAATCGGCTATTGCTTTTTCCAAAGCATCGCGGCCCATAACACTGCAGTGCATCTTTTCCTTTGGAAGTCCTCCAAGATATTCTGCAATATCATTATTCGTAATTTTTTCCGCTTCATCGATTGTAATTCCCTTGATCATTTCGGTCAGGGCGGAAGATGATGCAATGGCACTTGCACAGCCGAAAGTTTGGAATTTTGCATCGCTGATTCTTTTATCGCCATCAATCTTTAAAGTGAGTTTTAATGCATCACCGCATGCCAGTGAGCCGACTTCGCCAACACCATCAGCGTTTTCTATCACGCCCACATTTCGCGGATTTAAAAAATGATCTTTTACTTTTTCGGTATATTCCCACATGGTATCCTCCTGTATTAATATACAAAACGAACCCTGATAATCATAATAAAAAAAATAAATATATAAAGATATTAATCATTATTATTAAATTGTTCAAGTTTCGTGCCAAATGGAGAAAATTTTTTTAAAGAATAGCAGAAAATCAATATATTTACTGGACTTGATGAGAACTTAGGGGTTTTGCCCCAATTGGAATAATGGATTGATGGAGTAATGGAATGATGGGTGAGCTTGTCCTGAACGAAGTTGAAGGAAAGGAATTTTTACAATTAAAATGATTTATTTCCGTTTTTACCCCCAATATTCCATCATTCCATTCTTCCATTATGACGGCACAAACAGGTTGCCACTAAAAAACCTGTTATTTCATTAGGTTGTATAATCTCTGAGACGCTGAATTACGAGGTCTGTATTGAGTGAATATACCTTAAGATAGGGTAAGATTGAAAATCGTCTCATGTTTATAATTGATACACACTTGTATCATGAGACAGAAATGAAAATTATTTATTAAGAGAAACAAGCTCTTTGCTGAGAATTCTAATATGCCCCATCTCCTCTTTAATAATCGTATCCAGCCTGTTCTTCCCCAGTTGATCAGGGACAAAATCTTTTAAGCCCAGATAAAATACTATTGAGTCTTTCTCGGCAACAATGGCAGCCTTGAGAATCTCTTTCATCGATGAAATATCAATTTTTTTTTCAAAGAAGACACGAGTATCTGCAAGTGCACGAAGATAAAGGGCAGATTCATTTTCCGGGTCAAAAACGGTTGTGATTTTTTCAGTATTGGACAGATCGGCCCTCAATAAAGCAAAGGTCTTTTCGTGTTCATCTTCCATTTCCGCAAGTCCGATTAAAAGCTCTTTGGCCAAAGGATCGGAAACGTTTTCAGCCGCTTTCCTGTAGAAGTCGGCGCCGTTCCTTTCGAGTTGTTCGGCCATTTCAAATACATCATCCGCAGTAAAATCATATACCATCTCTTTTGTCCTTTTTGTCCTTTTTTATGAATTCGCAAAAAACCGTTTTTTGACTTTTTACGAATTCATAATTTTCGATTATTTATCCATCCTGCATCCCTTATCCCACTCCGGGCATGCTTTCTTCATATCAGTTTGATATTTGAGCATACATTCACTACACTCCATCTCAACGTTTGGAACATCACCGAATCTTTCTCTGATTTCCTCGGTAGAAAGATGCGAAACAGCGCTGCATCCGCATTGAGGGCATGATGTTTCAATCTTGTAATGTTTTTTAGCCATGTTGCACCTCCCTTTTAATGCGTTAAAGAGAATCCGTCAAATTTTTTTCTTTAAAAAACTTATTATAATTTGTATCGCAATGCTCATGCCAAAATATATCAAATCTGCTTCATTCCGTGTTTTGGCACGGTTATTGTATTAGAGATATCCTTAAAAATAAAAATATGTTTTTTCTGATTGGTGAAATTATTATGAAAGGGGTGCCATGGAATACAGAAAAGAAAAAGATTCATTAGGAACCATAAATGTCCCTGAAAGTGCTTATTTTGGGGCAAGCACACAAAGGGCAGTTGAAAATTTCCCTGTAAGCGGGCTTACATTTCCCTTATCATTTATTTATTCCCTTGCCCTTCTGAAAAAATGTGCTGCCATGGTAAACACTGAGCTGGGTCTGATGGACAAAAAGATATCCGGTGCCATTGTTGCATCTGCACAGGAGGTGATTGACGGAAAATTTGATGACCAATTTGTGGTGGATATTTTCCAGACAGGATCAGGCACTTCCACAAACATGAACATGAACGAAGTTATTGCCTCAAGGGCAAACCAGATAATTACAGGAAAAAAAGGAGGAAAATCCCCGGTTCATCCCAATGATCACGTTAATCTGGGTCAGTCGAGTAATGATGTGATACCATCGACCATTCATATGACTGCCTTAACTTTGATTAAAAATCACCTGATTCCCTCCCTTGTCACTCTTCAAGAGAGTCTTTTGCATAAGGCAGCGGAATTTGAGGATGTCAAAAAAATCGGAAGGACACATCTCCAGGATGCCGTGCCCATGTTTCTTGGTGATGAGTTCGGGGGATATGCAAGACAGGTGACGCTTGGAAAAAAAAGGATTGAAGCTGTTGAAGACCGTCTTGCAGAGCTTGCCCTGGGGGGAACGGCTGTTGGAAGCGGTTTAAATGCCCATCCTGATTTTGCAAAAAGAGTTATTGCGCTTATTTCAGAATATTCAAAACTTGATTTCAAAAAGGCAGAAAACCATTTCCAAGCCCAGGGAGCCCAGGATGCCGCGGTTGAAACCAGCGGGGCATTAAAAACCATAGCCGTAAGTTTAGTGAAAATTTGCAATGACATCCGGTGGCTTGCTTCCGGACCCAGGTGCGGGCTGGGTGAAATATCTATTCCCGCGCTTCAGCCCGGATCTTCCATAATGCCCGGAAAGATCAACCCGGTTATCCCGGAAGCCGTGATTCAGGTGGCGGCCCAGGTCATGGGAAACGATACAACGATCATGGTGGGTGGACAGTCCGGCAATTTAGAATTGAACGTCATGTTGCCGGTGATTGCTTACAATCTTCTACAATCCATAGATCTCCTTTCTTCCGGAGCTAAGCTTTTGGCTGAAAAATGCATCAGCGGCATCACCGCCAACAGGCAAAAGTGCACGGAAAATATTGAAAAAAGCCTGGCCATGGCCACATATCTGGTTCCTCATGTGGGTTATGACAAGGCAGCCTTAATTGCAGTTAGGGCCAGTGAGAAAGGAAAGAGCATTAGAGAAATCGTATTGGAAGAGAAAATCCTTCCTGAAAATGAATTATCAAAAACACTTTTTTCTGAAAACATCCCTGTAGCAGATGGGAAAGAAAAAGTGCAGGAGTGAAGGTGAGTGAACCAATGAATCCGGACAGTATAATTATCAGATGTAACCACTGCGGCACAAAAAACCGTATTCCAAAAAACCGATTGGTAGGAGCGCTTCCCAAGAGCGAAATAGAGAAGAACATCCTTTCCGTAATGGATTGAAAATTGTTTTTGTTATTCAACGGATTGAAACTTTTTCATAAATTTCCGGTCAATATAATCCTTGATTTTAAAGGCAAGTCTGCCTCCGAACAGAAGCCATTTTTTTCGTAATACTCCGGTGCCGTCTCCCATATTAAAAATAAGCAGATAATCTCCGCCCGGATCAAAGGGCATGAGGTCTGTTTCTTCCAGTGATGCCATTAGATTGTGATAAAGTACCGGATTTTCACGTACCGCATAAACCCCCATTTTATCCAGAGGCCGATCTTTAAAATAAATACAGTCACCGCCGCCAAAAATTTCCGGATACTCTGTACTCTGCAGGTATTTATTGACCAGCAGACCTCCATCCGGGCCGGTTGGCAGACCGGATTCTTCAAATATCGGCGACGGCTTAACACCAATAGCCAAAAAGATTACGTCCGTTTTATAATTTTTTCCCGATTCCAGTGTAATATGGCCGGTTTTGATCTCTTTAACATAGCCGGGTTCCAAAATTTCAATATGGCGTTTTGTGAGCGATACCATAACTTTTCTCCGGATATTATCCGGAAAGCGTGACATGAAATTTTCTCCTGCAAAAATTCGGATTTCGGGCATATTTTTTCCAAGATTCCAGGTCAGACCCCAGACGTTTCCTGCTATTTCAGCAGCGGAAGGACCGCCGCCGATGATGCTGATCGCTATTTTCTTCTGTGAAGCAAGTTCCAGAATTCGCGCCCGGGCATCGATAAGCTTTTCAATGGGCTTTACAGAATAAATATCTTTGCCATCATCTTTAACCAGGGTTGCGGGTACATAACTGCCGACATTAAATGAAATAACATCGTAGGGAAAACTTACATCTGATTCCAGGAATAGGGTTTTCCCCTCCGGATCCACACGCACAGCCTTTCCCGAAACAAAAGTGCCGCCCTGTTTTTCCACTGCATGCTTTGTGGCGAAACGGATGTCCTCAGGTGTATATATTTTACCGAGCATTCCCGGTCCCATGCCTGAGTAATAATGGTATGGCGAGGGGCCAATCACCGTAATATGGTGGCCTTTTTCAATGAATTTATGTAAATTCGCAAGTGTCACCGTATGGGCATGGCCGCCGCCGACAAGTACGAGATGTTTTCCCATAGTCATCTCCTTACTATTTTTCTCAAATTTTTCACAACTTGACGATTTCCCCAATATTTTAATGGAGTTGCAGTAAGCTGGGTTCAAGGCTGTTTTTCTCATAACAGAGGCAAATTCTGTGCCAGCTTATTGTGAACATAAATTTTCAAGAGATAAAACTGGTGTAGCTGAATCGACCGGATCAACACTATCATACATTAACTCACCGGAAAAATACATGTTGGCATAAAGTTTGCTTCAATTCTAATCATATAATTATTAAAAATATCTATTCGGAGGTTTGATGGCATATGTCTTTAATTTTTGGACCCATAACCTTGGATAAACAAAAAGAGTATTCAGAATATTTTTCCATGTGTTCGCAAAAAACTTCCGATTACAGTTTTGTGAACCTGTGGGGGTGGGCGGAGGAATACGGGCTTACCTGGGCATGGTCGGATAAGCTTGTCTGGATAAAGCAGACGGTTCCGGAAGAATTATACTGGGCGCCTGTGGGCTTATGGCAGGGAGTTGACTGGAAGAGGTGTTTTGATGAACATTTTACCACCAAGACCATATTCAGCCGCATCCCTGAGACCTTGCTTCAGTTATGGAAAGACAGATTTAGCCATCTTATTACCATTGAGGAATCAAGAGGAGACTGGGATTATCTCTACTCTGTGACTGACCTCATCGAACTCAAAGGCAAGCGTTTTCATAAAAAAAAGAATCTCTTGAATCAGTTCAAGAAAAAATATGACTTTGAATATGTTCCTTTTGGGACAGATATGATCCATAAAGCTATGGAAATGCAGGAAGACTGGTGTGTCTGGCGCGACTGTGAGTCGTCTGAGTTGCTGGCCGCTGAAAACCGTGCGATTTCAAGAATTTTAAGCAAATGGGAAAACATACAAGTCCTCACAGGCGCTGCAATCATAGCCGATCAAAAAATGGCGGCGTATACCATAGCCGAAAGCTTCACAAAAGATACACTTGTGATTCATTTTGAAAAAGGAAACCAGGACTATAAAGGGGTTTATCAGGCGATCAATCAGATGTTCCTTGAACATTCGGGAAATAAATTTGAATTTGTAAATCGCGAACAGGACCTTGATAACCAAGGTCTTCGCAAGGCAAAATTATCATATAATCCGGTGGATTTTCTCAAAAAATATCGGGTTATCCTTAATGGTTCCTGAACGAAAAATCATTTTCAGGTACTAAATAGATTATCAAAGGAAAATTAGATCATCCAATATTGCAGCTCAATATAAACGTGTTCTCTTTTTTTAAAAAAAAAGTTGACAATACCACAGTGTGTCACTATTTTTTTAAAGACATTAAACTTAAAATATTAGTTTACCGACTGCAATCTGTTATTTGCAAGATTAAGAAAAGGAGCAAACTATGGGAAAAGATAGAAATCCGGTTCATAACAAAGGCTATCGAAATCTCTTTTGTCCATATTACAGAAGCTGTCTGGATCATGCAAGTAAACATTACTGGGAATATTGGAGTTGCTTGGATTGCCGGCATAAACGGGAACAAAAATCAGCTGCAAACGTTCTTTTATCGCCGACCTGCGCTGATCCGTATTACTCCCTGTCACCGTCTTTCTATCGAAAGATCAAAAGCACTCCATTATAACCATAAGCTTTGCTCTGATACAGCAAAAGGAGGTGAACTCTATGAAGCGATTTATGATACCCAGAGTAGCTCACTGTACAGGTGGCTGCGATTTTTAGTCCTGGGTAAGACGTTAAACTGCCCGGACCATTATTTTATTAGACATCTCTATATCCTCCATTTTACTGACGCAGCAGGTCAGGATAAAAATTTAAAAAAGGAGGCGCCAAAATGACAAAACAGACGTTTACCGTTCCGAATATTTCCTGCAACCATTGCGTAATGACCATTAAAAACCAATTGAGTGAATTGGAAGGCGTCGTATCCGTGGAAGGTGATGCTGAAAACAAAAGCATTACTGTTGAATGGGGCGACCCGTCTACGCTGGAAAAAATCAGGGATACCTTAAAAGAGATCAATTATCCCGCCTCCTAATGTCTTTACCTGGATCATAACCGTTTTTATTTCCGGATTGTAACAAAAATTAGAAAAGCTTCAAAATTCTATACGTTATGACTATTACAGATTCCAATCCGGCCGTGATCAGTATCTAAAAAATAACAAAACCTCTTGATCCGGATCACATTATTGAGGTAGAAGACAGAAGTCTTTTAATATTAGAATAGAAGTTAAGGGTATGGGCTTAAAACACCTAAAGGAGGAACCGACCTATGGATAAAAAAGTATTAGTGGCGATTGATGATTCCGAAAACGCTATGCGAGCAGTTGAATTTATAGCTAATTTATTTACAACGGATAACAAAATTACGTTATTTAATGTCATTCAAGACACTGCGGCCTTGTGTGAAATGAACAGTCCGGAGCTAACTCCTTATTTTAAATCTCAACAGAGCTCCTTCTGTCTGCTGGAAGAGAAAAAACAGGAACTGGTGAATCAGGCCGTGCAAAAAGCCAAAGAGATACTTATGGACGCAGGATTTGAAGAAAAGAATATCACCGTTAAATCAGAACTTAAAAAAAGCGGCGTTGCGAGGGATATAATAAACGAGGCCCAGTCCGGTTATAACGTTATTGTCATGGGAAGGAGGGGTATGTCCGGGATTAAGGATTTTATCCTTGGGAGCATTTCACAGAAAGTATTCAACTCGGCAAAGAATATTTCAGTTGTATTCGCAAATTAGTTGCTGTCCGAAAATATCTATTCCCCGATATTTCAATGTCAATCTGTTTGATTGCTTTAATTGGTATATTTCAGAAATTGAATGGTCAGGGATAAACAGCGTTATTTTTCCTTGACATGGTTACCATTTTTGTCTGATCATAATTAGGTTGTATGGATTTGAATAGAAAAAGACGATCATTTCCTAACCAGGTCCTGTTGGTAAAAAAAGGAATGGTAAGGGTCTATTGAAAAAAACTTATTTGAGCCGGCCAAAGCAAAAAAGATACCAGCATTAACACACAGGAGCCCAAAATGGACTATATCAAAATACGATTCATAAGCGATTTTGATCAGCTCGATCCCGAGTTCGAAAAAACCATTGATGATATGTTTCGGCCCATACGCCCCATGTTCATGCTATCCGCACGGAAATGGAAGCCTCAAATGGATATTTATGAAACTCCTGACCAGATTCTTATTCTGGCTGAAATCGCCGGAGTCAAGAAAGAGGACCTGGAATTGGAAATCAGCAACAAGGCGGTCCGGATTTATGGGAACCGTGCTGAATTTCCTCGCGGAGAAAACGCAAAATACAGACTGGCTGAAATCCAGTATGGCAGGTTTGAACGCACCTTATATCTCCCGGCACCCATTGATCCTGAAGTGGCTTCAGCGTCATATACAAACGGTTTTCTCCAGATCCGACTGGCCAAACCTTCGCTTGATAAAACACGCAAGATACCCATTACAGAAGGATAGTCGTTATTTCGTTTATCCTATTTTCCTTCAAAAAAATGTAAATTGGAGGTAGCCATGACACAGCCTCAGTCATCCAGTGAAATCAAGACGGATAAATTGCCTGAAATTCTTTCTATTCTCCCTATGATTGATGCAGCTCTTTTCCCCAAAATGGTTTTACCTCTTCTTGTTATACAGGAACGATCGATCCAACTGGTGGACGAAGCCATGTCCCGGAATCGTATCATCGGTCTTGTTGTGGCAAAAGAACCGATTCGGGAAGGCAAGTATACGAAAGAGGATCTGCATGAAGTGGGGACAAGCGCTTTGATCCTTAAAATGGCAAAAGCCGAAGACAACAGATTGCAATTGCTTACCCAGGGCATGGAGCGGTTCCGTATAAAAGAGTTCATCAAAGGCAAGCCCTACCCCCGGGCCCGGGTGGAGTATCTTAAGGATACAGATAAGAAGGATAAGGAAACAGAGGCCCTGATGTCCAACATGATAAGCCAGTTCACCCGGATTGCCGAGCTTTCTCCGGGGCTGCCCCCGGAAATCGTTACCATGGCAAAATCCATAAATGAGCCCGGTATATTGGCCGATATGATTGCCTCTACCATCAACTCCAGCCTTGAGGAAAAGCAGGCGGTGCTGGAAATTTTTGATGTCAAAAAACGGTTAAAACAAGTGACCCGGCTGATTAACTATCAGTTGGAAATCTTAGAGCTCGGAAACAAGATACAATCCCAGGTCAAGGGGGATATGGATAAACGGCAAAGAGAATACTATCTGCGGGAGCAACTCAAAAAGATCAAGCAAGAGCTGGGCGAAAAAGATGAGGCCTCGGTTGAAATTGAAGACTACAAAGCTAAAATCGAGGAAAAAAATCTTCCCGAAGAAGCCCGCAAAGAGGCCGAACGGGAACTCGGCCGCCTTTCCCGCATGCACCCGTCTTCTGCGGAATATACCGTGGCATCAACCTATCTGGACTGGCTGACCACCCTCCCCTGGCATGAAAGCACAGAAGACAACCTGGATATAAAAATGGCAAAAAAGGTTTTGGATGACGATCATTACGGACTTAAAAAACCCAAAAAGCGGGTCATCGAATACCTTGCCGTGCGCAAGCTCAAGCCCGAGTCAAAAGGTCCTATCCTGTGTTTTGCGGGCCCTCCCGGCACCGGCAAGACATCGCTGGGCAATTCAATCGCCCGGGCGTTAGGGCGAAAATTTATCCGTATTTCCTTGGGAGGCGTAAGGGATGAGGCTGAAATCAGAGGACATCGGCGTACCTATGTGGGCGCCCTTCCCGGCCGCATTATCCAGGGAATCCGCCGATCCGGATCAAATAATCCGGTATTTATGCTGGATGAAATAGACAAGGTGGGGAGCGATTTTCGCGGAGATCCTTCATCGGCCCTGCTGGAGGTTCTTGATCCTGAACAGAACTTTTCTTTTTCGGATCACTATCTGGATGTGCCCTTTGACCTGTCTAAAGTCATGTTCATAACCACCGCGAATATTCTTGACACCATACCGCCTGCCTTAAGGGACCGAATGGAAGTACTGACGCTTCTGGGCTATACTCTTGACGAAAAGATTAAAATTGCGACAAGATATCTCATCCCCCGCCAGCGCGACGCTCATGGTCTAAAGGCTAACCAGATATCTTTTACAAAAGGGGCGTTAAAGCAGATCATTTCAGGCTATACCCGAGAAGCGGGATTAAGAAATCTTGAGCGGGAAATTGCATCGGTTTGCCGGGGGGTGGCGGCCAATATCGCAGAAGGCGAGGCCGTGTCTGCTAAAATCAGGATTGATGATATTTCCAAGTATCTCGGTCCGATTCGCCTGATTTCCGAAGTGAAATCAAGAATTTCAACACCCGGCATTGCCCTGGGGCTTGCCTGGACGCCCACAGGAGGAGAACTCCTTTTTATTGAAGCCACATCCATGAAAGGGAAAAAAGTACTGACCTTAACCGGTCAGCTCGGGGATGTTATGAAGGAATCTGCAACCGCAGCTTTAAGCTTTATTCGGACAAATGCGACATCTCTCAAGATTGATGAAGATTTTTTTGAAAACAGTGATATTCACCTGCACATCCCCGCAGGCGGCATACCCAAGGACGGCCCTTCCGCCGGTGTTACCATGCTTACCGCCCTGGTATCGCTGCTGACCAAAAAAACCATCCGAAAAGATCTTGCGATGACCGGTGAAATAACCCTGAGAGGGCAAGTGCTGCCGGTTGGCGGTATAAAGGAAAAGGTTCTGGCGGCCCATCGCGCAGGCATTAAAACCCTTATTCTGCCAAAGCAGAATGAAAAAGATCTCGAAGACATACCCGAAAAGGTTAAAAAAGAAATCCATTTTCATTTTGTTGACAAAATGATGGATGTTTTAAAAATAGCATTGTAATAAAATAACCATCGGATCTTCTTAAGCTAAAAGCAAGCTCATTGCTTATGACAAATTCTGATCACCCCAAATCTCGATCACTGCTCCTAATGGTAGCGGGCGCCAAAGGAGCAGTGGCTTCCACCGTAGCCGTTGCTGTGGCCAAATTACAAAAAGACCCGGACACCCTCTTACCCAGCTTAACCACCCGCAACAGTTTTCCCTACCTGGCGCCGCCCCATGCCGTACACATGGCAGGTTGGGATACGCAACCGGCAAAACTTACCGATTGTGTTAAAACTCACGGGGTGGTATCTGAAAATATCTGGAAACGGTATCAGTCAAATCTCGATGAAATCCTCATATTCCAGGCCCCGCTCCTGGATCTGAATCTCAAAGCACAGGTCCGACACCTGATGCAGAACATACAGGACATCAAAAAACAGTATTTCAATGCGCTGCCGGTCCTGATCAACCTCCTGCCGGCCGGCATTCAATTAGATCTTGAAAATTTTACGAGTCTGTCGCAGCTCTATTCCAAAGTTGATCCCGCGGATTTTCCGGATCTGGCCTATGTCCTGGCATCGATTCTATCCGGAATCCCGGTGATAAATTTCTCGCCAAACCATGTGGAATTTCCCGTTATTATTCAACAGGCCATTAAACACCACGTTCCCATATGCGGCCGTGACGGTAAGACCGGCCAGACTTATTTTAAAGTGGTCCTGGCCTCGGCTCTGAAAGCCCGATGTCTCCATGTGGATGGATGGTACAGCCTGAATATCCTGGGAAACGCCGACGGAAAAAACCTCATGAACCCTGAGCGGGCCGCGGGCAAAATGGCCAATAAAACCCAGCTTCTGGATGATATCCTGGGATATCCTGTGGGACAAAAATACGGAGAGCCTTGTCACAAAGTTCATATTGATTACTACCCGCCCCGAGGTGACGCCAAAGAAGCCTGGGACGTCATCGATTTTCAGGGGATGTTCGGTCTGCCCATGAGTATCCGTTTGAACCTTCAGGGCCGGGACTCCATCCTGGCCGCCCCGTTGATTCTGGATCTTTCACGCTGGATGGCCGTTCTGAAATCGGCGGGCCGCTCCGGACTGATTCCGGAACTGGGATTTTATTTTAAAAAACCTCTGGGCAAGAATCCGCCGCTGAACTTTCAGGACCAGGTCTACAGCCTTCGGGAACTGGAAAAAGAATGTGATTCCCTGAATGCGCGTAAATAAAATGGGAAAAAATCATGATTTTCGCTTACAGCACCAATGCCTTTGTTAAGTTTTCACTTTTTGAATCTTTGGAGAAAATCGCGGGACTGGGCTTTCGAGGTGTTGAAATCATGGGGGACAGACCCCATCTTTATCCGCCCGACTTTACAGCGGTGGATTTGACCCGGGTTAAAAAAACACTCAAAAAATATAACCTGAACGTCACCAACATAAACAGCTTTACCCTTTTTGCTGTAGGAGACACGTATCTTCCGTCCTGGATCGAGCCTGAGAAACAAAGACGCGACATCCGCATCCGGCATACCAACGACTGTTTGAAAGTGGCGGACGCGCTGGGGTGTAAAAACATTTCCGTTCCCCCGGGAGGCCCGTTGAACACCCTGTCTCGGAAGGCTGCCATGTCTCTGTTTCATCAGGGCATGGAACAGGTCATTCCTCTGGCCGAACAACTGGGCGTAAAAATCCTGGTGGAACCGGAACCGGACCTGTTGATAGAAAATACCGCGGAGTTCAAATCCTTTATCAAAAACGTAAAATCTCCTGCCGTGGGATTGAATTTTGATATGGGCCACTTTTTTTGCGCAGGTGAAGATCCATCGGCGGCATTCGAAGAACTCTTTGAATGGGTGGGGCACGTTCATTTAGAAGACATTGCCGCCAGCAGGGTTCACAATCACCTGATTGCCGGGCACGGTGTTATCCGGTTTCTGGATATTTTCAAAACCATGATTCGGTTGAATTATCAGGGCCACATCAGCCTGGAACTTTATCCGTACGTGGACACCCCGGAATCGGCCGGCCGGGAAAGCCTTTATTACCTGCGCCCTATTTTTCACCAAGCCGGGCTGAACATCCTTGATTAAAGCATGCACAGAAAGATGTGCATGCATGCACATTTTTTTGTGCATTTTTAGTGTTCCCTCCCCTCATCAAACTTTCCCATCTCCAATTCATCTGCGGCGAGCTTAATCGAATCCACACTTTTAATACCTGCTATGACAAATTTTTAAGGTCTTAAAATTGTTGGGATATTGTTTTTTAATGGGGCGAATTCATTTTACAGGATTTGCCCTTAGATTTTTTCTGGATTTTTAGATAGATGTAATCAACACTAATTGACGTCGGCTTTGTAGTTTGGCAAAAAATGTCAGGTTTTGAAAAGCACGATTTTTATGAAATATTCGCAATGTATCCCAAAAGATGCCAGGTCTGAGGTAACAAATGGATATCTTAAAAACGTTCTAGACTTGATATTTACAGTTCGAGTTTGATATCTATCAAATTGTTTATGATGAGATCATGGCAAGAGAACACACACTTTTAAATGATCAATTTTCGTGCTATAGTCTCAATGTATCCCAAAAGGTGTCATGGCTGAGGTAACAACGGAATATCTGCAAAATAATAAGGACTTGATATTAACAGTTCGAATTTGATATTTATTAGTTTTAGTGAATTCAAGGTCTGGCGAGACACATCAGATCTTAGAAAGCATGATTTATAGAGTATATTTCTCGTTATCAAAGGTTTAAGTGGAGTTGTGATCTGTAGTAGTGAACAAAGGATCAGCTTATTTCCATGATTAGATAGCATAGGTTTCATGTCTGACCAGGTTACCACACTATCTTGTATAGCCATATAATTGAAAAATAAGTGAAATTTTGTCATCTACCCACAAAAAATAGCTTTAATCTTTTCATGTGGTCTCTCCTTTGTTTTAATTAAGTTTTTTACCAATCAAATCTGATATATGAAAATGGGGCAGGAAAACTATTTTACCCGCCCCATCTTTATCCCTCAATAACCGGATCGGATTGTTTATTTAACCGGCGTCAATTCAACCCTTCGGTTTTTAGCACGGCCTTGCTCGGTGTCGTTGCTTGCGGTCGGCTGGGTAAAACCAAAACCCTTGGTGGTCAGACGCTCTGCTTCAACGCCGTTGTCCACAAAATATTTCATCACGGCTTTGGCACGTCTTTCAGAAAGACTCAGGTTATACGCCGCAGAACCCATATTATCCGTATGACCATCAATCTCAACCTTGATCTCCGGGTTCTTTTTCAGTATCAATACCGCCTCATCAAGCATGGGAAAGGCTTCGGACTTGATTTCAGCACTGTCAAAATCATACATCACCACCGCTGCATAGGTCCAACACCCCCTTGCATCCACCGTGGCACCCTTGGGCGTATTCGGACATTTATCGAGGTAATCCGCCACACCGTCACCGTCCGTGTCAAGAGGACACCCTTTGGCGTCCACGGTAACCCCTTTGGGGGTATCCGGGCACTGGTCCAGATCATCCGTTACGCCGTCTCCATCACTGTCCAACGGTTTGGCAACGGGCGTGACAATCTTGGCCAAAAATACGTTCTTCACAAAATCTCCCATGTCACCACTCGTTTTAAATTCGTCCGCACGCACTGAAAATCCACACCCACCGGCGGCAGCAACCTGTTTCATCAGCATTTCACCGGCAGGATCATCTCCCACCAGCACCGTGTATATACAAACCCGGTCACCGAACTGAGCTTTCATGTTCTTCGCAGCCGTTATCGGCGTGGTGTCCATATCCGCTCCATCACTGACGATAATCACCGCTATTTGACCTTCACTTTTCTTCAAATCACCTGCGGCGGCGGTGATGGCTGCTCCCAGAGGACTCCTTCCGATGGTCCGTTCCATAGCGTTCAAAGCCCCTTGAAATCCTTTCCTTAAATATTCCGTTGGTCCGTAAAAAAGCGCTGTTGGCTCGCCGAACCCACTGGTCCCAAAAGTCCTAAGAGCACAATTGAACTTCATTTCCGGAAGGGTCTGATTCATGGCGCTCAAAAAATCTTTGGCAATGGTTAACCCTTTTTGCTCATTATATTTCCAAGACATTGACGAAGATTTATCAAGAATCACCATAAAATTGTCCACCTTGGGTTCATATTGATCTACTTCCAATACGTATGGGCTGAAAAGGGGTTGGGTGGTTTGCACCTGCCCTGCCGCGCAACTGAACAGCAGGGCGCCGATCATTAATAAAAATACTGCTCTCAAAGAATACTTTGTCATAATCTTACCTCCTTTTAAATTTATGTTATCCTGAAAATGGCCATAACCTGCATCTTTTGCTTCAATTTTTCATCACTCTTTAGTGTCCATCCATTGACTTACCCTTTCTATTTCATCAACAATGGCGCGACTGAGGGTGGCTATAGCCCGGCTCTGGGCCGCAACCAGTGCGTCGTAATCCTCGGTTGATAAAGGCTCCTTTACACTGGTATGCCTAATCACTGGTTTATTCGCGTCTTTTTGATTCCATACGGACCATGTCACGTTCAACACAACGTCCCCCCCAAACCTGCCGTCAAACTGCTCCACAGTCAGCTGAATACGGTAGGTCGGGGAAAAGTGATCGGTCCAGGGATATGCGACCACTCGATCTGCGGGCAGAAGCATGGAAATGTTTTTGGCCAAAACTCGTAAGAAATCTTCCGAAAACGAGCCGGCCCATCGATGGAACTCGGACACCGCTATACGCTGTTGGCTTTTCCGGGTCACGATCTGAGGCCGGTCAAGAAATCTTGGAAATTCCACCGGCCCCACACCGATGGCAAGGGTAGTCTCGGAAACAGTTTGAGAAATATCCGGTTGCATCTCGGAAAAGGGATTCAGAGTATAATATCTCACCGCAGGGGTGGTACTGCACGCCGTAAGTAAAAACACCATAAGGATAAATACCCGGCCGATGTTCCCAAAACATGCTCTATTTTTCATTGCGCTTATCCTTTCCAAAAACCAGGGACTCGGGATGTCGTCCCAGATAATCCGCCAGTACGCTGATATTTCGGGCCGCGTCGGCCAGTTCTGCCAGCGCGCGTTTCAATTCGTGACCCGTGGGAGACTCGGCACTCAACAGTCTGTCCAACTTAATCAGGGTGGTTTGAGATCGCTCCAACACGGCGGTGGCCGCAGGGGCAACCGTCTCATCCAGATTTTGCATGAGCTTGAGCAACTGTTCGGTGGACTTATTCAAGTGCGCCAGGGTCTCTCGGAGGTCTTTGCCGATCTGCTCCAGGGGAAGTTTTTCCAGCTTGTCTACAATTTTGGTTATGCTTCTCGTGATTTCTTCTATGGGCGTGGGAATGGTGGGTATTTCCGGATATTTCCCGCCGTATACGATCTTGCGGGGCGGTTCATCCGGATACATGTCCAGATTAATGTAAAGTTGTCCGGTTAAGAGATTTCCCTGCTTGAGTTGCGCCCGGAGACCCTTTTCCACAAGAATCTCGTTCCCACCCATTCTGTCAATGGTTTGCTTGCCGGTCATTGCGATCCGCTCCGGTTCTATCTCAATTTCTACAGGGATTCGAAAGGCCATGGTATCATAGTCAAACTCCAGTTTTAGATCAATAACCTCTCCAGTCTTGATGCCTTTGAATTTCACTGGCGCGCCCACGGAAAGGCCTCCTACCGAACCCTCGAAGCGCAAAAGCCAGCGGTTCTTTTCCACATAAGTTTTCTTGTAGATATCCTCCCGTCTATCGTACAGCCGAAAGATCTCACCCCCTTGGGCGGCCGGACCGGGTTCCGGATCCATGGGGGTCTCAAAGGCGATCCCTCCGATCATCAGGGTCACAAAGGATTCCGTGTTCACTTTGATTCCGTTGGCATCAACGGATACGTCCAGCCCTCCCGCATTCCAGAAACGCGTATTTTTACGCACGCGCTCATGATGTGGCGCATTAATAAAGATCTTGATATTAACGGCTTGTCCGTCTTTTTCCATCTCGTATGCCACAACCTGGCCCACCTGGATCTGCCGGAAATACACGGGCTTGCCAATATCTAGGGAACCCAGTCTTTCTGCCTTGAGCATGAAATGACGACCGGGCAGATCCGTGGTCACGATGGGCGGCGTCTCCAGCCCTTTGAAGGACCGGGCCGTCTTGCCGGGTTTTCCCGGATCCACGCCGATGTAAGCTCCGGAAAAGAGAGTACCGAGACCGGAAACTCCGCCGCCGGCCACCCGGGCTCGAACCACCCAGAAGCGGGTGTTTTCCGATAAATAGTCTTTGGCCTGTTTCATCAACTGGGCCGTTACCATGATTTGAGACAGGTCCGGGCTGAGACGGATCTCCTCCACTTGACCCACTTCCACGTCTTTGAATTTGATCTTGGTTTTGCCGGCTTCCAGCCCCTCGGCGCTTTTGAAAGTAATCGTAATGGTGGGGCCCTTTTCGGTAATGGCCTTGTATGCCAACCAGCCGCCGACCAAAAGGGCTACCAAAGGCACGATCCAAACAATGGAAATGCTTTTTTTGGGTTTAACAACGGCCTGGGCCGCACCCGAAGCACCGGTTTCTTCGATTTGCTGTTCATTCATGGTTTTCCTCACAATTGTCCCAGATGAGTCTGGGATCGAAGCTCATAGCCGCGAACATGGTGATAATCACCACGCCGCAAAAATAGACTGCCGCAGGACCGGCTTCGATGGTTGCCAGGGCGCCTAAATTCACCATGGCAACCAGGATGGTCACCACATACACATCCACCATGGACCAGCGGCCCACAATCTCTGCCATTCGATAGATTTTCGTGCGATCCACGGGTCGCCATCCGGATTTGCGCTGGACCGAAAAAGACAAATAACTGAGAGCCAAAAGCTTTAACAATGGCACAAAGACACTGGCCACGAAGATGACCAGCGCAATGGGCCACATGCCCGAAGAAATAAAATAAATAACTCCGCTAATGATCGTATCCGCCTGCTTTTTCCCCAAAGAGGTGACAATGGTAATCGGCAGCACATTGGCCGGAACATAGAATATTGCGGCCGCCAGGATCAGTGCCCAGGTCCGCGCGATGCTGTTGGGCTTGCGCCGGTGCAGGTGTGTGCCGCATCGCGGACAGGTCAGAGCATGAATCCCGTGGGAAGGCGAACGGCACAGGAGATGGCAGGTATGACAGCCGATCGGGTTGGCCCGTGCAACGGGGATGCCGCGGGTACTCTCTTGAATTTTTATTCTTTCCCACACCGCATGGGGATCCAATACCGCCATGGACGCGGCCAAAACAAAGATCAAGGCCATGAATGCAAACGCGGCGATGCCCGGTACGATTGTGGCCATTTTGCCCAGTTTTACAATGGAAACCAGAATACCCAGCATGAACACTTCCATCATGGCCCAGGGCCGCAGGGATTGGATGAGCCGAAATACTTCCTTCAGCTTCCAGGGGAGCCGGTTCAGCCTTAGCGGTACCAGCACATACAGCAACCCCATCATCTGTGCCGCAGGCATGACAATGGTCGTCAACAGAACAACGGTTGCCAGTATCCACATCCCCTGATGATAAAGCTCCTGGACGCCGGTAATCAATAGGGTCTCGTGGACCTTGGCTTGGAGTTTGAAGCCTAAAAAAGGAAAGGCGTTCGCCACCACAAACAGAATAAGCCCCGCCACTGTCAACGCCAGTGTACGCTCTAAGCTGTCGCGTTTGTGCTGGTACAACACCGCACCGCACCGGGAACACCTGGCTGCGCTTCCTTCGGGCACAGCATCAACCCGATGAATTAAATCACAGTCGTGGCAGGCTATTATCGACATGACTCCCACTTTACAATCAACTATTGTCCTGATTTTTGCCGTGGATTTGGTCTAACCAAGTTTTTAATCTTTTAGCCCAGAACTCAAAGCCGCCTTTGGCTGCTCCCCACTTGGTAAAACCTTCTAGTTTATCTCCGGGTTTGGTATCTACTGCTGCAGCGATTCTCTCATTGGTCATTGAATCAAGAAATTCCACTTCCATGGATGCCTGGCCCACACCGGTATGGCCGCCCCCGGCACCACTTTTAACAATACTAATGGCAAGACCTATGGGAATCACGGTCGTAACGCCACTTAAGCCAGGTTTACTGGGAACCAGGTCTGTTATGGCGGTTCGAATGCGCAGTACACCCGGACCCGGTTTGTCCACCAAAGGGTACGCGTTAGCAAGTGCCTCAGCAAAAGCCTTGTGAAAGGTATCTGCCACCTCCTTCAACTCATTAGCATGGATGCCCTTGTATTTGGCGCTATCACTGAAATAGAATACCACATGATCCATCATGACCTTGTCGTAAGACCTGAAATCCACATCCTTTTTAAGATAGACAAAGTCAACACCGCCTTTTGGACCCTGTTCGAAGACCGGATAATTCTCAAGAAATCCGGAATGGGCGGTTTTTTGTGTGGCACAACCGGTAGTCATTGCCAAAACAAAGCTGATGCCTAAAACGAAAATAATCTTCAATGTGTTCTTCATGGTTTGCTCCTTTTCCGTCCTGATTAAAAATTGGGGTTATTGTTTGAATTCAATAAAATACAATTAAAAAATAATTAACGCATGCTGCAATGCCGAGGGTTTCCTACGGGGTTGTACACGCACCAAAAACCACGAATCCTACCTGATCGTCAGAGGCTGTTGTTGTCATCTTTCCTGTAGCTTCATTGATTAACATATTCCAACCCTTGTTGTTTTCGGTACCCTGAAGTACCAGTTTGCCGTCACCGCGCTCTATATTTTCTATTTTAGTGGTCAACACTTCTCCGCTCTCCCGGGTGCCGCTGATTTTTTTCTCCTTGAAGTCGATTTTTAGAAACTGCGGAAGGTTGACGCTCTGGGCCGTGCCCCACTGGCACTCGATGCCGGATCCACATTCGAAGGTTTCGATTGTAGCACAGAGCAGCGGCTTGGAACCGTCAAAATCGGCGGCCGCAAGTGAGAGAGGCGTGACGATAATACATAAAAGGGCTAAACTCATAAGTTTGATTTTATTCATGCCAAGCTCCTTTCGATTTTCCATCCAATACTCCAGTCAATTTACTTCACCGTATAGTTCCGACCTTCCATGCAAGAACCGAAAGCACGGTTGTATTTGGAACGATTCTGTTCATAATTGGCTGCCTGTTGATTTGCCCACTGTTCCCGTTCTGCCTCCTCATGACTCTGCTGATCCCGCCTTCTCATGCCGCCGAATAAACCGCCGCCGGCTGCGCCGATGGCCGCCCCCTTGCCCGCATTTCCGGCAATGGCGCCTACCGCGACTCCCACTAGTGCACCCCTGGCAGTTCCTTTAACCACCCCTCCCTGTTTGGCCTCTTGTGCCGGAGGTGGCGCAGTGGCCGTGGGCTGAGCCATGGGATCGAATCCGGTCTGCTGCTTGGCCCAACTATAACACTCGTATTTGTCCTTATCCTGCTGCTTCTTGCTCTGACCCTTGTTGGGGTAGATGAACGCATCATCTCCCAGGGTTGGACTTGCAATAAGCAGGGATGCCATAAACAGTAACAACAGTATTTGCATCTTGCGTCTCATCACAATTCTCCTTTCTTTTTTGGATGGGTCTACTTTTTTGTATCTGCTCAATAAGTCAGGATAGTTTAGCACTTAATTTTGGAAACAGGTGTCAGGTGTCGCGAAGACATATTCGATGAATCATTATGAAAATTCTTATCAATTTTCATGCAAGTTTCAGGCAATAAGTTATTGTGATCTCTTCTATTGTTCTAATCTAAAATACAATTCTCAGCCCCGCGATGAACCCACGCCGATTTCCCAACCTTTGCCAGATCTTTTGCCACAGGGACTTGTTTGTAAAGCTTTTCCACGGCAGCGTCCACCTCACGATCGATCTCTGCAGCCGTATCAGCAAGCGCCGGCCGTGAAAAAATCAAAGCTATTGCCATAATCAATATTAGGGCAACGCCTCTCCATATAGAAATGTGCTTCATTTTTTACCTTCCTTTGTTTGATATGATGAAATAATATACTTAAAACAGGTTACATTACCTTATAATACAATCGGATAGACGGCGTCATCCCCCAAAAAGGGTTAAAAATGGGGGATTTTGATTAATGGTTTCCCACTACCGCTTCAGACGGGATCTTCGACTGGTTTCAGGTGTCAGTTTTACGCTCCGCGGGCGTGTTTTAGGTTTTGTGCGATTTTTCCCTGACACCTGAACCCCTTTTATCCGTTAACGCCATTATTCACTGCTCAGAATCTCCAGTGACAAAAGTGGCAGATGTAGACTGTAACACTCCCAGGAGCTCTGCCTGATCCCTTACATGGCCGCTTAAGGTCGTTACCTCCACATCCCCTCTGGAACTCGTTTTAATTCGCATTTCGGCCAGACGGTCGGACCAGGTCTTATCCAAACGACCCTGGACTTTAATGAAGTAGGACGCGGGCTTCCCGAGTGTGAGGCGTTTCAAGCAGAACGAATTCTGCATAATAAAATGTCTCAGAAGTTCTACAACCTATTAAAATTAATAGTTTTTTAACGGCAGGCGGATCCAAGCTCCTAACCTCTTATCTTTATTTTTGAGCACAGTGGGTAGCTTTCTGGCTTGATCGGCTTGAGCCTCGGCCATATGAACAGTTACATTCATTTTGGCGAAATCAATTTGTTCTTTTGTAAATCATCAATCACAACCTTGATCACATCATTAATGATTTGATATTTTGAGTCTTTGCTCCATGTTTTTGATTGTCCGGACCAAATGAGTTGTTCTGTTTTTACATCGTACAAATTTGTTTCCAATCGAACTGTTTTGCTTATGCTTGAATAACCCGGATCGTTCGCATAACTGAATCGGCTTTAATAAAAACCGTAATAGCCTGTATATGCTTGACCGCCTCGTGTGACGACTTCTTTTGATTCTTTTAAAAGTTAATTCCATATATGGGTCTCGTCCGGGTGTTAAAAAATACACAACATGTAGATTGCGTAATATTCAAACAATATTTCTCAAGTGAAAAATAAAGGGGAACCTCGTATCTTGCTATTTGTCCTCTCAAATTATAATTCCATTTGCCTTGTAAATCAAACAGTTAGATGCCAATTCTTGTTAATTACATATACCATAAAAAATGAAAAGGGCAAACCCTGTGAAACTGACCCCTTTTGTAAAAACCACATCACAGCATTACTATTAATTACCAATCAAATTACATAGGCTGTATAACCAGACAATTCTCTTAGATCTAAGATACTGATTTCGCATCCTTAACCACATGAGATATCAGGGCGGTAGGTGCTGGCGAGATTTCAATTTTTTGTATATTGTTCGTTGGGATGATAATAAGCTTTTCATCCAACTCGACACCGATGTAGTTGGCGTTCATACCTTGTTCGATTCTGGCTCCAGCATTCCTCTGTCTGTCTTGGGTTGCATCAATTTTAAATACAATCGGATCTCCTGAAATAAGATGTACAGAAAAAGTTATATCAGATGGATTTTGCATATGTTCCTCCTTTAAAATTAATCATAAGATTCAAGCATACCCATAAGCTTCGCTATTGAAGATTTGAGACCCGAATCATCACCTCGATTTTAGGTTTTTATTTTTGACATATCTTGGCTAAAATATAAAACTTGAGATAAAAAACAACATAGCCGGTTTAACAGAATAAAGCTGCATTTGGTGTAATGCATTCGGAAAAGATAGTTTTTTATAAATATGAAACATGTTCTTTTTAAAGTAATTCAGTCTTCATCAAGCGTAGAAAGCGACCCTACGTTATCCTCTGACCGATAATCGGAAAGAGCACGCCGGAAGTCTTCAATAAGGCCCTTGTTCTGGTTCGTAATAGCGATGCCCTCAGGGCTTCTCCCACACCCCCATCAACCACACGGCGTCAACTTCCAAATCTGCGGTGGAGTCCCACTCCTCCCCGGGTACTTTGGCTAAAGTCATAAGGCTTTTGTATTTCTGACTCAATTCCTGAAGCCAAACCCAGGTATTGATTTCATAGATAACGGGGTATATTGAATGTTGGATGTTCCATATTCCAACTCTCCATCACTCCAATACTCGATCTTTCCACTTCTCAATCTCTCCTTAAATCTGAGCCGGTGAAATATCTATCAGCCGGTAACAAAAAGGTTATTTAGTCGTTTCTGAAAGCCGCGAAACGAACGATTCATCAACGCTGCGCAGGTGCAGATCCCGTTGAGGAAAGGGGAACTCGATGCCGTTTAAACGGAACTCCCGGTCAATTTCCTGATGAATTTCGCTGGGCACAATACGGCGAAAGTCAATATCCGACAAAAAAAATCGAAGCTCGAAGTCAAGGGAGCTGTCCCCGAATCCGATGAATAACACATGAGGTTTAGGAGAAGACATCACCGAAGGGTTGTCCCGAGCACACTGGAGAAGAATCTTCATCACAAGTGGCACGTCAGAACCATACGCCACGCCCAAGCATGGCAATACGTCCTCCATATGCCCTGGCTTTGTACTAAATAAGAACCAACCCTCGGATTTCAGGTGTCGGGTGTCAGATCACGAATCGCATTCCCTGACTCCTGTCGAGGATCCCGTCTGAAACCAAATGAAGGCGGGGAACACTGACACCTTATTTTCTGACACCCGACACCTGACACCTGCTCCCTTTTCTTGTCAGAATTGTCTATTTGTCCGGTTCGATTTGAGTAATCTTTGAACCTTGTATACCAAGACCAGCCATCAAGCCCTTCTGGGTGAAAAAGAAAGCATAAATGTCATCCTTGGCAGTCGTGGTAGTAAGTGAACGGGCCGCTCCCTCATCCACAACAACGACGCTTGGACCGACGCCGATCTCCCATCCGGAGCTTTTTTTAAGATATTCAAGAGCGCTTTCTGTCATGAAGAACATCGCATATCCAAACGATTGCGCTCCGGCCTGGAGTCCGTATGATGCAGCAGCAGTATTATAATAACCAACCGACTTGCCACCCTCGCGGAGTGCACCCACGCCATATTGGCCTCCGATAATCAGGCCGCCTTTGATCACATTTGGAAAAACAAGAATCCCTTTTGCCACTTTGGAAAGTTCCTTTGCAGCAGAAGATCCTGCGTAGAGCTTTTCGATGGCGATATCGACATCGCGGTCAATTTCAGCGGCTGTTTCTGCAGTCGCAACCATCGTGGTAAAAAGAACCATTACCATAGCCAAAATCGGAACTACAAAGTAAACAAGCTTTGAACTTTTCATTTTTCTATCCTCCTTTAAATTAAGTGTTCATCATAGGCGGCTTGCCCACGATGCTGCCCTCTGATTTTTTTGTAATAAGAAAAACCAGGGCAATTACAAACAGATATTTTGCTTTCATTTCGGAACATCTCTCTAATCTGTTTTCCGCAGGAGGCGCGATGCGCCCGCCATCCGCCTCCTGCGAAGCTTACTTTGTCAACTACTTCACCAGTTCCACATCCGCCAGCTTGAAAGTCTTGTTGTAGAAGTCTTCTTCTGGTCCATAGAAACGGAACATGAGATAAGGGGGTTAGAATCGAATCTTTACGCCCACTATTGGACCAGTGATATACAGGTTGTCGAGGACCGAACTGTCGTCAAAATCCCAACGCATATATCGATACCCGCCGATCAGATCGACCCGGCTGAATCGGTAGCCGACACCGCCAAAGGCCTGGTAGGTCAGATCCGAGTTCCCGGTGCCGATATCAAAGTGGTAGGGCATATACCATTTTTCGTTAAACGTCACTTCGCCCCTGATACCGACGATAGCGTCCCAAACATCACCTGAACCGGAAGCTGATATAGAGCGTTGATGGTCCCTGACACCACTGATATCCACCTTCACATCGACATCTATATCGAGATAACGCGCCCCGGCCAAAAGGTTCAACTTGAATTTGTCTTCCTCAAGGAGATTGTAGCTGACCGTCGGCGTCACGACCCAGGCCTTCATCTCAACGTCTTTATACACATTTACCGGGATGAGGCCCAGCATTTCCGTGCTGTTTTTGTCAGCCTCCAGGTCCAGGTAGATCACGTCCACCATGAACTCCCACTTGTCTTTTTTGGCACCGAGACCCGCCATCACCGTGAACTGGAGATTATCGAGGATATCATCAAAATCAATTTCGCTTTTACTCCCGGAAGCCGTCTCGACATTGATGCTGGGCATCCACCCGTAGAGATCGACATAGAACTGCCAGCCATCCTTTGGGGGTGCGTCCTGTGCCGTGACGGTTCCCGACAAAAAAAAGACAAAAACAACGAGCGATACGAACAATAGTATGGTTTTTTTGTACTTCACTGTTTCCTCCTCATACGTTTTTCATCATTCCTGGCCGAAAAACAGCCAGCCAAAATGGAGATGAAGGCATAGACGGTGATATTGTTCATTCTTAACCGCTGAACGTATGAACCTTGAACCTATTTTTACTTCACCAGCTCGGGGTCATCCGGTCGCCAGATCTTGTTGAGCCATGGCTCCACCGGTCCGTACATGGGCAGTCGGGTTCATTACATTTCTCCTTTTTAGCCCATGATGCTTTTCTCATGACAATACTACTTTTGATTGATAGTTAAGGGTTAAAAGTTCAGGGTTTCCGCCGCCTTTAAATTTCCATCACTCCATCACTCCATTTCTTTTTCAAGCTTTGAACCCCTTAACCCCTGGCCCAGACCTGGCATGTCAAGATGCGGTGATGGAAAGCCAAGCAATCATAAACATAGAAAACTATTTTATATCCACATCCCGTCGCACCAGGGCAGGCCTGAACCGTTAACCTGGAAAGCGAATCGGCTCAGAGCTTATCTGCAGTTATATACGCCTACCGCGCAACGCCGCACCGTGCGCCGTGCTACCCCGGCAACGCTCACCGGGGTTAGCGGTCGCCCGACTCTGGCTTCGACAGTAGGCACCAAACTCTGAGTTCCGGGGACCGAAAGCCGCTCTCCAATCTCAGATCCGAAAATCCCGATAACCCCAAAAATCATAACGATACCAAATATCTTCAACATGTTCATTTTGCATCTCCTTTCATGAAATGGTTTGGCAATTCATCCGTACCCTTGAGATCCTTCAGCTCGACCTTATCGGCCTGGGTTGGGTTCTTGAAGCGAAAATCGGTTGCTGCCACCTCGCCGCCGGTCTTCCAGTCCCTGATCTGAATGGTGTATTGCGGTCCACTGCTAAGGAGCTTGGAGGTGATCACATATCGGCAAGGATAAGGGCGCTTGCCTTGGGCAATCCAGATCTGCCAATCAACGTCGTTGGTTCGAAAAGCAAGGTAATCGCATTCAACGCCGCCGATCACACCACTGCCAAGGTCCTTTACATCGACCACACCGGGCATCAGCTCATCGTAGGAATTCGACAACAGCAAATCCGCAGCAGGCAGCGGCCTGTTGTATGTATACCTCAATTCGTCGACCAGGTGATCGATCGTGCCAGGCACATCAAGCTGCGTATAGAGATTGAGGTTCTTGCCCAGCAGCGTCAGCGTTTTCCCGTCAAAGGACATCTCCACATCCGCAAACCCGCCGGAGCGCGTGACACGGATCTTGTCAGGCCGGTTGAGAGTGAGGGTGCCTGAACTCGCCAGCGCGAGCTTCTGTTCATCTTTGGTGACAACCTCGAGGGTGGCATCGAATCCAAACGAGAGGGATTTCTGCGCCGCCATGTAATCGGACATGGCCTTGAGGATCCTCTTGGCATCTGCCTCATCGGCTTTTGCCCCCGCGGACGTCCCGAATAGAATTATCAAGGACAGCACCACGGCGGACATACTGCGCACAAACATTTTCACTGAATTGGAATTTGTCTTCTTCATCTGAGTGTACCTCCTTTAGTTGAAGGTTCAGGGTTCAAGGAACCAAGGGTTCTGGTTCAGAGTTCTGGGTTCAGTGTTGAAAGATTAAAATACGTTTTTTCCCGATAGCCATTGAACCTCTGAACTCTGAACCTTTGAACCTCATTTTATTTCACCAGCTCGATCTCTCCCGGCCGCCAGGTCTGGTCGATCCAGGGCTGCAGCGGGCCGTACATCCGCAGGGCGATAAACCAACTCTTGCCCGGAACGGTCTGCAGCCAGTTGCCCTCTTTGCCCGCGGGCGGTTTGGGCGCGAAATAGATGTCATACGAACCATCGGAATTTTGCTTCATTCCCTCGGCCTGGCTCCCCAGTGTCGGAAACTGCTGATCGGTCTGCAGCTGCGAGCGGGTCTGGGTGTCATACATGGTCACTGCCCAGAAGTCTTTTGCTGGCGGGTTTGGCGGCATATGCAGCTTGTAGGTTTTTGAACCATCCAGCGGCTGCTGCTTTGAGTCGAGCATGGCCATAGCATAGTCTGAACCCTTGCCGGGTATCGTTACCGCCATGGCCGGGGACACGCAGATATAGCCGAAGTGAAAGAGGACGCGCGCGTCAAGATTGTACGCGCCGTTCTTTGTAAAGGTCGTATCCTTGTTCGCGTAAGCCATCACCCAGGCGCTGTTTTCGTCATAAGTGAAGTTGCCGGGATCGCGCGGAAAGTAGCTGATGGCACGGGCGGCACCATTGCCGATGGCAGCGGCATCGGTGAGGATCTTCTTCATGCGGGCGTCGGGATTGAAGGGCTTGCCCTTGACAATGCCGATGGCGGCCAGCTGTCCCTTAACTTCCGGACCGAGGTAATCCTCGGGCTCCTGCTGGACCAGCGCATGCAGCTTCTCATAAAAGCTGTAGTCGTTGGGCAGCACCGTGTTCATCTCTTTGCCCGAAATGTTGATGAACTCCATCTTCGGGGGATTGGATGCCTTGTCCAGCGGATACACCTTCAGGTTGTTGCGGATGTTGTCCGAGGCAGCCTTGATCCCTTTATCCAGGTACCCGCGCATGAAAAGCCACACGCCGTTGGTTTTCGACGGCACGACATAGTAGCCGTCCGGCACATCACCCTTGAAGCCCGGAGGAAGCACCAGGAACTTGCCGCCCTTGCCCTTGTCGGGGCCGGCAACGCCCAGGTCCGTCATGTAGTGGAAGGCCATGTCGTCCAGGATACCCAACATGCCGGTCGGAAGATCCACGACCGTGGGACCGTCCTTGTCGAGGGCGAGGAAACCCATGGCATACATGGTGGAGGTATTGCCGGTCAAAAACAGCGACGTGGAATCCATCAGGGTGTCGAAGATGCAGACCTTGTTGCTCTTGTCGGCCCCGGCACTCGCCTGGCCTTCCCGCAGTGTGGCGATGGACATGGCCGGGATACCGTTCATGAACACCTCAACCGCCCGTGAGCGGTCGAGATAGTCATATACGGTTTTCACCGTGGTTTTATCCGGTACGCCGTCAAAATATTTGAGCGTGCCGATGGACGTTTTCACCTTGTCCGCGGCAGTAACAGACGCCGGGATGTCGGTGGTCATTTTCATTTTCGGTGATGCGGCCCATGCCGCAGTTGTCAGGCCGGCCACCATCAATCCGGTAACGGCCATGATCGCAAATGATTTCATTTTCATCGTTTTATCTCCTTTTGTTTTCAGCGAGGCGAGTTCTAACCGCCCCGCCGCTTATTTGTTTTGAGAGAATTACTTCACCAGTTCAAGGTCATTGGGCACCCAGCTCTTGTCGATGAAGCCCTCCGTGGGTCCATAGAACCGGAACACCAGGAAGAAGCCCTTGTCGGGATTTGTAGGAACCCAGTTCTTTTCCATACCTTTGGGCGCCTTGGGACCGAAGTAAACATCCACTGATCCATCGGCATTAGCTACCGGGTTTTCACGACTACCTACCGACTTGTTCATGTTGCCCCCAACATCCAGCAGACTGCGGGTAGTTGGGTCGTAAGCTGTAATCGCCCAGAAGTTCTTGACCGGTGGGTTTGCTCCTACCCGTAATCTGTAATTTGCACCGCCGTCCAGATACCGGCCCTTGTTATCGCGGCAAGCAGACAGATAGGCCGTACCTTTACCCGGCGTGGTAGAGATTAGGGCAGGAGAAACCACGATGGCCTGATAATGCCACAGGGTGCGCGCATCAATATCTGCTACACCATCACGTTCAAAAGTAGTGTTGTGCAGGAACATTTTTTCCCAATGTCGTTCCGGCCAGTATCTGATATCAGGATCGCGCGAGGCAAACACGATCGCGCGTGCCATGGCCGTCCCCTGTTTAGCACCCTGATCCAGAATACGCTTCATGCGCTCATCCGGATTAAATGGCTTTCCTTGAATAATGCCCAGTGTCGCCAGGCGACCCAACTGCTCAGCACCAAACAATTCCTTTGGTTCGTATTGAACAATTTCATTCAGCATTTCAAACACCGTACCATCTTCCGCCGCCAACGAATTGAGACCGGTACCGGCGGTGTTACTGTAATTACCCTGACGGGGTCCAGTTGCAAGCGGGTAGACTTTAAAGTTTTGTTTAAACCATTCGGTTGCCTTATCGCCTACGCCGACATCACCCCAGCCGCGCACCATCGCCCAGATTCGGTAGCTCGGGGACTTGACCACAAAATAGCCATCAGGGGTTTTGCCATCAAAACCTGGAGGCAGAAACAGGTACTTGCCGCCTTTACCTTTGTCAGGCCCGACAACACCAAAATCCACCGGAAACTTAAACAATGCATCATCCGCAGTGCCTAACATGCCCGGAGGAATATCGACCACCGTGGGGCCATCGATTTTCAGGTCGAGTGAAGCAACCGCGTATACCGTGCTGTTATTGCCGGTCAGGTACAGCTCACTGGGCGTCAGCCCGGGGCTTGGGTGCACGCCTATATCAGATGAGGTTTTAAATCCGAAATCCCGGATCTGGCCCTTGATGATGGCGTGCACAGACAGCGCCGGTAAAAAATCCATGTAGGCTTGAGTGGCACGCTGCAAGTCCATCTCATCGTAAATCTTTTTGGTCGTTTCTTCGGTGGGATACGCCTCGAGATCAAACTTCAATGTGCCGAAATTCGTCTTGATCGTATCCGGCGCCGGTTTAAAATCCTTGTTGGTCTGTTTTTTCTCAGGATTCTCAAAGATGTTAACTGTTTCGAGTGATCCCGCCGTCCCTGTAGTTACCATCCCGACGGTCATCAGCACGGCCAGAGCAGCTGTAAACAAGTGTTTTGTTTTCATTTTGCATTCTCCTTTCGAAAGTTCAGGTTCCAGGTTCACCGTTCTGGGTTCAGGGTTTCGTTTTTCAACCTCCAAACCTTTGAACACCTGAACCTTGAACCTCATTTCTCTACTTCACCAACTCAAGCTCACTCGGCCGCCAGGTCTTATTCAGCCAGGGCTCAAGCGGACCGTACATACGCAGGATGATGAACCAGCTCTTGCCGGGAATGGTCTGAATCCAGTTGCTCTCCTTGCCTTTGGGCGTTTTGGGGGCAAAATAAATGTCATACGATCCATCCGTATTCGCCTTTACTTTTCCACTCAGGCTGTTTACCCCGGCGGCCGGTTGGTCGGTCTGGAGCATGCTGCGCGTCTGCGGATCATAAATAGTCACTGACCAATTGTTTTTTACCGGCACATTGGGCGGCAGATGCAGCTTGTAGGTCTTGGCACCATCCAGCGGCTGGTGTTTCGAATCCATCCCCGCGATACCGTAGTCTGAACCAACACCGGGCTTGATGCCCGCCATGGCGGGGGTCACGCAGACGGCGTTGTAGTGCATCCAGAGGCGGGCATCGATCCGGCGGGCGCCGTCTTTGAGGAAGAAGGCATCCTTTTCAGGAAAGGCCATGATCCACTCACTGTCTTCCTCCGGATAGTACCGATGGCCCGGGTCACGCGGATACACGGTATTGGCGCGGGCATAAGCGTTGCCGATGGCCACCGCTTCCGTGAGCAGTTTCTTCATTCGGGCATCGGGATTAAAGGGTTTTCCCTTGACGATACCGATGGCCGCAATCAGGCCTCGGATCTCGGGGTCGATGAAGTCGATCGGCTCTTTTTGGATAATCTCATTGAGTCGTTCAAAATAGCTGAAATCGTTGGGCGGAACCGTATTGTAATATACGCCGGTCATGTTCTTGAACGCCATCTTGGGCGGATTATCCTTCTTCGCCAGCGGATAGACTTTCAGGTTGTTCTTGATGTTGTCAGCAGACTTCTTGACGTCGGCGGGGTTGGTGACACTCCCTCTGACATAACCGCGCATGAAGTTCCACACCACATAGCTCGTGGATTTGACCACGAAGTAGCCCTTCGGCACCGCACCCTTGTAACCCGGAGGCAGCACCAGATATTTGCCGCCTTTGCCCTTATCCGGACCAGCCGCCCCCATGTCGCTGAGATAGCGCATATTGCCATCATCGAGGATTCCCAGCACATCGGGCGGGAGTTCAATCACGGTCGGACCGTCTTTGTCGAGATCGAGAAAGCTCCATGTATAGAGGGAGGTGTTGTTATAGGTCAGCACCTGCGACTTGGAATCGCCCAGTTGCTCCCAGAGCACAACCTGGTTGCAGTCACCTGCGCCCATATCCTTACTACCCTGAAGAAGGCTGTAGGTAGACACCGATGGAATCATATCAACATAAACCTGTACTGCCCGCGCCCGGTCCATGTAGTCATAGACGACATCTTTGGTGTCTCCGATCGGAATGCCGTCGAAGAACTCCAGGGTGCCGATCGGCGTCTTGACCTTAGCCGGCGTGGTGATGTTCTCCGGAATCGGTGTCGTCATTTTCATTTCAGGCTGTTGCGTGATCATTTTCATCGTCGGCGATGCAGCCCAGGCGGGTGTCGCCAAGCTGGTCGTAATCAGTAGTGTCAATAATAGGTTTACTATTTGTTTTGTTTTCATTTTGCATTCTCCTTTCGAAAGTTCAAGGTTCACCCTTCCGGGTTCAGGGTTTTGTTTTTCAACCTCTGAACCTTGAACTTTTGAACCTTATTTCTTTATTTCACCAACTCCACATCATTGGGCACCCACGTCTTTTCATTGAACTCCTTGAGCGGACCGTAGTAGCGCATGTAGACAAAGAATCCTTGATCAGGCAGGGTCTTGACCCAGTTCTGCTCAGCTACACCCTTTGGCTTTTTGTTAGAGAAGTAGACGTCGATGGAGCCATCAGCATTAACTTGCGGTGCAGGAACTCGTTGACTGCTCAGGCTCGGGTACGGCTGACTCCGGAGCTCACAGCGTGTCCAGGGATCGTAAACCACAATGGACCAGAAGAGCGCGACCGGGACCTTCGGCGGAATGTTCAGCTTGTAGGTCTTATTGCCGTCAAGGTAGTTGCCGGCTTTGTCTCTATAGGTCGTCTGGTATCTGGATCCCAATCCATCCGGCATTTGAGCGGCCATGGCGGGGGTTATGCCGTCGGCGGTGAAGTGGAATGTTGTCCGCGCCTCCAGATTGAAGTAGCCATCTGGGTCGAAGGTCGAGCTGTTGCCGATGAAGGGGCTCTCCCACGCGCGATTGGAGTAGACCTGCGCCTCGGGTTGACGGCTGTCGAGTGCGATGACGCGGGACATCGCCACGCCTTCTTTGGCAGCTTGTGCCAGGATCTTCTGCATACGGTCGTCGGGGCTGAATGGCTTACCTTTCACAATGCCTATGGATGCTAGCCTGCCCAACAGTTCTTTGCCGAAAACTTCTGCCGGTTCATAGTTGATGATGTCGTGCATCCAGGCAAATGCGGCAGCGTCTTCAGGGACCAATGTATTGATCGGCACCCCTGAAACATTGGTGAACGTGTTCTTGCGTGGACCGGTTTTGAGCGGATAGACACGGCATTGCTTGCGGAAGAATTCCATGGCTTTTTCACCGGATCCAACTACCGCAGCGTTGGCACGGACAAAGCAGTAATTGCGATAGGTTGGCGAGCGAACGACAAAATAGCCGTCCGGTACGTCACCTTTATAGTCCGGCGGCAGAATCAGGTATTTTCCGCCCTTACCTTTATCTTTGCCGGTGGGGCCCACATCGAAAACAAACTTAAAGTTTGCGTCATCGAAAGGTCCCATCAATCCTGGAGGCACTTCAAAAACAGTTGGACCATCTACTTTCAGGTCAAACACCAGCATGGCATAGATACTCTCCGTATTACCGGTCAGGAACAATGCACTGGAATCCAGGCGGTCGGCTGTAACCGCGATATGCGAGCTGCTGCGAGAGCCGTAATCACGCGCTGTTCCGATCATCATTCCACGCATGGACAGGGCGGGATACATATCGAGATACAGCTGGGTGGCGCGTTGCAGATCCAGCTCGTCGTAAACTTTCTTTGAGGTTTCTACCGTCGGGTAACCGCCGGGGAAGTTCAGCGTTCCGAACCGTGTTTGGATATTCTCCGGCGCCGGCTTGAAGTCTCCGGAAGTGTATTTGGCTTGACTACCTGCCTGCTCGAAGATGCTCTTTTCCTTCTGGGCCTGAACCGGGACTGCCAAAGCCGCCGCCAGCAATCCTGCTATAGCCAGAGTGAATAACTGTTTTGTTTTCATTTTAAGACTCCTTTTAATTAAGGTTCCGGGTTCTGAGTTCACAGTTTAAAGGTTGAAGGAATAAAAGATTAACATCCAACATCGAACGCCCAACGTTCAACTTCCAAGAATGAATATTACCCGTTTTAAATTTCATTGCTTTCTCTTTAAGGCTGATTGTTGGAAGTTCGGGTGTTCAATAATTTTATTATTTGCACTTCGTTCGACGTTGGACGTTGAAAGTTGGATGTTGGATGTTCACTTGTTTTCACCCTCCATCACCCCATCCAATCTTCCATTTACTCGCCTTCTGTCTACCCAACCCCCGAACCTCTGAACCTTGAACCTTTGAACCCCATTTCTCTACTTAACCAATTCCGGATCACCCGGCATCCAGGTCTTATCGAACCAGGGATCCAGCGGACCGTAGAGACGGAACAGCATGTTCCAGCCCTTCCCCGGAACCGTCTGGATCCAGTTGCCGTCCTTGCCCGCGGGGGCTTTGGGGCCGAAATAGACGTCATACGAACCGTCGGCGTTCTTCTCAACCCCCTTGTCCACGCTGGCGGCACCCGGGAATTGCTGGTCGGTCTGCAGCTCGGAACGCGTTTGGTTGTCATAGACGGTGAAGGACCAGAAGTCTTTGGCCGGGACGTTGGGTGGCAAGTGCACTTTGTAGGTCTTGCTACCATCGAAAGCATTTCCGGCGTGATCAAGATAGGCCACGGCATACTGCGAGCCCTTGCCCACCATCTTCATGGTCATGGCCGGGGTGATTCCCGTCGCATAGAAGTGGAAGTAGGCCCGGCCATCCAGCAGGCGTGCCCCATTACTCAAAAACTCGTGACTGCCGCCAATGAACGGCGTGTTCCAGGTACGCTTGCCGGGGAAGAAATACCAGGCATTCCCTCGAGGGCGTGACGCCAGCGTACGCACCGTTACGGCAGCTACATCGGCGGCCTCAGTGAGGAATTTTCTTCATCCGCGCATCCGGGTTAAAGGGTTTGCCCTTCTCGATGCCGATGGATGCCAGCAGCCCCAAAATTTCAGGGTTTTCTCCAAAACTCGGCTCGGCCTGCACGACATCGTTGATCTCCTCCCAGAACCTGTAGTCCATGCTATGGATCGTGTTGTGATACTTGCCGGAAACATTGATGAAATTCATCTTCGGCGGGTTGTTTTTCTGAGACAGCGGGTACACGCGGAAGATCTTCTTGGTCGTGTTGACGGCCGGGGCGCAGTCGCCGTTCACGGGGGAACCGCGCCAGATCACCCAGTTGCCGTAGGTCGCCGTGCGCGCCACATGATAACCTTCCGGCACTTCACCCTTATAGCCGGGAGGCAGGATGAGAAACTTGCCGCCCTGGCCCTTGTCCGGGCCTGCGTTGCCGAAATCGGCAACGTACTGGAACCAGTGATTGTCAATAATGCCGAGCACGTTGGGCGGTGTCTCAAGGACCATCGGCTCGTCTTTCAACTCAAGCCACATCACCATGTAGATGGACACCGTATTGGGAGTCAACCACAGCGCCTTGGAGTCCATCTGGTTCTCGAACAGCAGTGCCGTCGTATTCGCCGGCCCGAATGTAAGAAGCCCTTTGCGCATGCCGGACATCGACGCGATCGGAATGCTGGTCAGGTAGGCCTGTACCGCGCGCTGGAAGTCCAGGTTGTCATAGACTTTTTGCGCAGTCTTCTCGTCCGGCACTCCGTCGAACGACGTCAGTGTGCCGATGCGTGTCTCCAATTTGTCGGGTGTCGCGATTCCCGACGGGACCTCGGTGGTCATTTTCATCTTCGGGGGTGTCGCCCATGCTGTGGTCACCAGGCAGCTTGCCGTCAGCACGGCCAGGGTCAGTGTGAACAATTTATTTGTTTTCATTTTGTTTCCTCCTTTTATAAATTTATGGTTTCGGGCCTTCGCCGCGACGTAGCGGCTTCGTCCGCGCAGGCGGGCTCACCGCTCTGGGTTCAGGGTTCATCTCCGCTGGAGTAGTGGAGTGTTGGAGTATTGGAGTGACAAAATCTCGGGGTGCCGGAGTGTTGGAGTGATGTAATCTGTGAGTTTGATGACATTTAGTTCTGTACCCATTACTCCATTACTCCATCAATCCAATATATTCCCCATTGCTCCATCACTCCAACTCAGCCACCCATTAATGGAACCACGATGCGAACACATTCTTGACGACCGGTGTGACCGTCAACTTGACCAGCCAGTCCGGGCCGAACGTGTCGGGCTGTACCACGTACTTCTGCACCTGGAAAGAGAACTTCCAGGGATGGTTACCGATTTTGGTTGTTTTGGCCACCCCGAAGCCGAGAGGCACGGTCCAGGCGTCATCGCTATCCGCTTTCCAGTCGTAGCTGAGAACCGGGCTGGACGCGATCTGCCAGCCACCGCCCAGGCTGTATGCATAAAAGTATTGCGCAGCAGTGGCACTGTAATTTGTGTCATTGCTGCCACCGGTATCCCGCTGTTTGTCAAGGTAGTTGTCGCATGAATATGATTTTATTTTGATCATCGATTACCTTCATGCAGCTACTTTCAGAACCTCGTCACTTTTGCCTTTTGGAGGGTTCAACCAGACATGATCA